>Ga0056128_1001285_pt1 | contig 27460 bp, 16 predicted proteins | sample WorMetLIZISLAND2_FD_71113 | JGI IMG/M metagenome (GOLD analysis project Ga0056128, IMG submission 71113) | Marine gutless worms symbiont microbial communities from Max Planck institute for Marine Microbiology, Germany - Olavius geniculatus... ... | reverse complement strand
GTGCCAAAAAGTATAGCATCAGATTTGGATGGGTTGAGTGCCATGCCGTTTTCACAGAACCAGACATGTAGTGAGTTCAGACACGACTGGAGTGTGATGAGCTCATTGGAAGAATTGATAGGCGACAAAGCGACATAGAGCTGCGTATCGTCTGCATATTGCTGCTGAAAGACCTGGTGAGTTTTGGCGATGGTTGACAGAGGAGACGTATATGCAGAAAACAGTAGTGCAATGTTTTGCAATTTTCCGCTGCGGTGCAAATTTTAAGAATGAATTTCGCCGAAATTACTAGGGATAGATCCGGACAACCTGCATACGAAATTTGTAGCATAGAACGTATATTTCAACCATCTGAGTTTCGACCTGTTAAGTTCATATAGTTTTCTGCAAGGAGGCCTCGAATTTGGGTACTCCTTCAAACACATTATTATTGTATTACACGCTGTATACCGATTACCCAGGTGGCAGGACCGATGCTGTCGTGCGTCACGTGAGCTTTGCTCAAAGTACTTGTTATTCCACAATAACAGTAGGGGGCTTTCGCTGTGCATTTTCGAGATTCAAAATGTCACAAAATCATCAAATTGCTGCGCATAAGAGTTTAAGACGATGTACCAGAACCAGACCCTACAGTCGGCTGGGACTGGGAGTGGAAGATATTCCGCACACGTTCACCACTTGACGACTTCGGCGTTTCAACTGCGAGCGCCTGCCTCCGTTGCCTCGATTGACAGTACCGTACCGACACTCTTTTCTACAAACTGAGCATTAATGTCACAGTGTCATAATGGTTTGTATTTTTTAGTTTAAAGCCCACGTTATAGCATACCAGTTTATACCAGTATCAGGACTTATAGGCCTAATTTTTTCTTCTTTAATAGGCTTAACTAACCAGAATTCAGCAAAATGCTCAAACTACTCGACACAGCATTAAAGGCCGAACATGATCGTACAAAATTTAAAATAACCGATAAATTAAGTTACTTTGGTTAATGACACATATCCATACTTCATAGAGTTGTGTGACTCGTTAAACCGATCCACCGGCACTCAAGACGGTGTGTTCGTCTTCGATACTAGTTGCGATCTAAGTCACATAAAATTGTGTCATAAAATGTGTTCAACTTCTATTACTGGTGGTCCAGCGGCGTGGAACCGCTTGCGCTTACATAAAAATGTTCTCTATATATCTGCAGATATTCCTCGTTATTCCAGCACACTCGAGTGCACCCGGCACCGTCGTCCGTCACGGGTCACTGCCAGTGTCTGGCATCAGCACAATAAGTAGCTCCGAAATATCTGTATAACGGAGAAGCGTTAATATTGTAGATTATGGCGTTCCAGAGCTACGCATGAGAGGCATTAAACTCCGAATTTAACCGTAAGCCTATATTTGATACAATATGATATTAAAACTGAAAATCGACTCGTATATTATAGGGCCTACAGAATTGGCCGCAATTTTACACCTCAAAGCAAACCCACGTAAACAACTAAATGAGAAAATAAAACAGACATTGATATGTGTATAATGCATACTCTTTAAAAAAACTCTAATGCGCTAGTTACACTAGTATATTAGTCACTATGCACATTGTTGCTTTATCATTTTATGGGTTAATGTCCAAGAAATAGATAAAACTGTTTGAAACACGAGGGGGGTTCAAAAAGTTTTGAGTCTCGACATATTGAACGACAATCTTTTTCGCAATTTATACATCAGTGAAACGTAGCCTAAATATGAGTTTGCTGCGGATGTGATGTCATTGTAATTCACGACGTCGTCGAATATTAAATAGAAACGATTTGCAGCGTTAACTCAAACAGCCTTGTTCATTCATCATCGTGGATAGCGGACACCGCTATGATGATTTTTTTTTATTTTAAAATCAAAACAGATAATAGTCGCCGGAACTCAGGTTATTACTGCATGTGTACGAAGTCACAGCCACGAACAGCCGGATGGGTAATTGTAGAAAATTTGTTGTCTAATATGTCGAGGCTCAATCGCAACTTTTTGAATGTTTCTCGCCATGCTAAAGTAATACAACCAGCGTTGTAATTTCGTATTATAATAGACTAAGTTGTTAAATGCAACTCTTGGTCTGATGTTGCAAATTTACAGGCTTGTCAATTTGAGTCATACTACTTACACTATAGTCCGTCCTGTCACTTCAATATTTGCTGCTCGCAATTAATAACAGTGAGCATTTTTTGCTATTATATTTTTTATGACTTCAGAGACACTGTGTTGTGTTTACTGCGACTTTTGTTATACACGTTCTACAGTATCTGCAGTATATGACATCATTATACTTGGACCACAAGAAGCCATAGTACGAGAGACATCTGTGTTGAAAGTAATTACTCAGCGCTGCTGTGGCATCTGTAATGAGCTACACTATAAATGTACAGCTGAGCCGTCAGTCGTGACGCGAAGGATAATCCACAGATTGCAGTATTCTACAAAAGTAGATATCAGCGCCTGGAGACTGCACATGACCGATGAATTACAATGTGACTTAATAATTGCGAAATATATTATACTAGCCTATACGTTTAGTATTTTTACCTATTTTAGCCGTCAGAGATTAGGCTACAACTTGAACTTGAACCAGTTGATAGCAGTGCGGCGCGAGAGAATGCTAAGTGGAGATGCTATAGACAGGACGGCGGTGCTCGCTGTAGTGGCATAGCCTCGCCCTTATTCCGCTCTTATCTTTTTCCTTTCCTTTCCTTTTCTGTCCTACTTTACTTTTCCGTCCCTTTCATTTTTCCCTTTCCTTTTTTCCCATTTTTTTGCTCAGAAGTAGGACTCCCTGAATTCTAACTAGAGGTCTGGGAGAACGCTATAAGCTCTCCAAGCGAATTCTAAGGCGGAGCCCCAGCCGAAATCGAATTTGATGCAATTATACTGTAGTTTTAAAATACAAAATCTGGTGGCAACAATTTTGCTTGCTTTTCCGAGTATCTAATATTTATTTTTATAACAAATTTCAGATTTGGAAGGCTGAGCCCCCTGAGCGCCCTTCCCTTCTTGTCTACGCTTCTGAGTCGCTGTCAAGACTAATCGATGTCATAAAGACTGATCGGTCTCTGGCAGACGAACTGCTTTCTTCAACGTTAATCGCCTTTTCAACGTTCTTTGATGCAGCACGTCTGTCTTCTTAATAACCTATACTAGCTTAAGGATATATGGTGCCTTTTTCTTGCGAATTTTACATTATTTTTAATGCAGTAGGCCTACGTTATTCACGCAGCACAACTGCGGCAAAAAAGACACCAAAACGCGTCGAAATCGTCCAGAGGAGCTATCGATGTTATACGACTATAGTTCATATATTTCAGCGAGCATTTTATGAGTAATTTTGGCTTTCAAAAAATTCCAACAAAGTTAGGTAGTTGTTTTTCACGTTTTATCCTAAGGCAACTTGTAATAAAACACTGGTTATTTGTGTAAGTGGTTTAGTTTTGATTGATCGACCGACTGACTCATCGATCGATCGATCTACTGATGTAGTACAAAGGCGAATAATATGGAAGTAAAGGACTACAGAAGAAAAACATATCGAAATGCACAGAGTAGACACGCCAAGGTCGGCTGCGTAGAGCTAATCCCTTTGCGGCACGTTGAGCCGGCCAGGATTAAACCCAATTTAGCTAGCATACAATTCAAGTTGGTAAATAGTCATTTCGGCCGGCTCTATACTCTGTGCTCAATAAAAAGTGGTTCCCATCGTAAACGGTTGTGTCAAACTAAAACTGCCGTCAATGTAAATTAAAGCTTAATATGTATTATTTAATTTAAAAAGAGAGCACAAAAGTTGGATTAAAACTGTTATCACAAATGAAATGATGGAATTTTTAAGAAATCATATTTTATATACCGGTACAAACAGTTTTTTTTACGTGTACCTGTTATTTTGACGTTACTGACACCTCAGTGTTGTGTAAAGAATAACAAAATATTTTTGTAGCGAAAAAAATAAAAATAAGATTAAAGTGCCGCGTCAAGCAAATGGTTGTGGTTGGACCAAGTTTGTCAAACATTTTCTGAACAAAAACTGGTCTCTGGTTCAGCCGAGATAGTAATATTAAGTCAAAAGACTGCAGCGGACATTCACAAAACTGGAATTTTCAAAACATTGGTGGCAGTGCACAAAATCGTGAAACAAGAATTAATACTGCAGTTTTAATTCCTGTTTTACGATCACGAGGCTGCTATGTTGTAAACTTCGTATTTAGTCGTGTATTTTAAATGCCAACAAAATTGTCGTGTGTTTTTAAGCTTAGAGTCATTTTACTTGACTTGATTTACAGTTATTATGTATACAATTTTTGAAGAAAAACGACAAGTTTTTCTTAAGTTATAGTTGTTTGTTTATGAAGCTTACTTTTTATTGGGACACAAAGTATTGACCATGGCAAAGCAAAAATATGGTCCAGTTACGCTTAACTTAACATTTTTAAAATGTCGAAGGAGAGACTTTGTTTACACAGTGCTATGAGTTAACATTTTGAGCGCACTATGAAGATAAGAACTGGTTACGTCTCTGTGTAAAATGAAACACGGTTTTAAAATGCATTGAAATTTAACACTGCTTAATGTCTAACTTCACACGTTAGGGCCTAAATTGTTTATCTGTTCCGGTGGCGTGTCACAGCCAATTCAGTTTGATGACGGCGACGGTCTGCGTTCAGCAGTAGTTACGACTTTAACGGTTCTTGGGCGCCTGTCGGCAGCTGTTTCCGTACAATGACGATCACGCAAGGAGGCCATCACTGCCTGCGGGCAGCTACGTCACGATTCACGATGGCATCTTCCCAGCAATCGCACGCTGTCCTGCTTCTGGACCTGCACGCTTTGCCGTCGGCGCCACGGCTGTGTGTTACTAGCCGGTCTGAACCTTCCCGGTTGTAACCTCTTCCAGCACAAAACAAACCCCACTTGCTGCCAGTCAATGTTGATGTCAAATATCAAATGTGAATTTATAAGTACGTGAGTAAGTAGGTAACTAATAAACAGCGACAGTTACGATTCAAATTCAATCGAAGAAAGTATTCCGTAGTCGTTTAAGCTATTAAAAGTTTATGTGTCGCTGTCGAAATTCTACAGATTGTTCCACAGCCGCTGCGTCCAACTGCCGTGAACCTCCTGTCACCGATCTGCGACTGTGTGCGCGGCACGGTACACGTGTAGTCAGTCGTCCGATGACCCGAGATGCCAACGTCTCACCTCTGTGACGAGTGATAAACCTATCGCGCGTTTTAGTAACGATTCTAATGCACTGTCGTAAGTCGTTCGTTGTATTAGACGGCGTTGTAGGCAAGGTGGGCATTGTCCTGGAGATAGTTCGGTGCTGGGGGGCGTTTTGACCTAAGAGGGGTAAAGTCCGGGGATATTATCCAGACACCATGCATTACACATGCCGTGCCCGTTGGGCGGTTTACAGAGCGTCATGAAGTTGGTTATGACGACGGGATAGGCCGACTCGATCCGAATGTCGCACAAATCACTTTACTAGTAGTAATAACGTTGGATGAAGTGGTATCGATCAATACAAGCAGTTTTATTACGAGACACCCAGCCGCAGATTATATGAATCTTCATGCAGGACTGCAGGTTATCACGTTCATGCTAAACAGATATTAGTTATACGGGCAGTTGATAGTGCAACTGTCGTTATTGCTGTGCTACTTTCGTCAGATGAACCGGGTGAATTCTCGCAGTGACAACACCATAATCATTGGCATTAGTGTTATTACTGCCCGCAGAAGCAACGACAGTATTGTTTTCAGCGTCGTCGCTGAGTTTGTTTTCTCTACTAACAAGCACGATAATTCACAAACCGCTGCATTTAGCTTGATGAATTGTACCCTGACAACCGCAATGCCTACTGAATATCAAAGTCAGAGGTCAAAGACAAAATGAGTGGGAAAAATGAAAGCAAGGCTAAGACGTTGCATGGCCAGATGATCGATCAGTACTTTTCGACCCGATTTAATTTTTACGACAGAAAACCGAACCAAATCGATACAGCGCCAGCACCGAGATGAAAACAAGAGTCCTACTGCTGGCAACAGCTGCTGCTGCTGCCGCTGCAGTAGCGAGACAGCCGGTCTTAGGTCACGTCTAGCCAGTGATGCGGCAAAATGACTGACTACCGCTAGCAGACTGTGACCGACAGACACCACTGTATAGAGGGTCAATGGGGTTACAGCGACTGCGTGTTCTACCATTACTCTGCTGCTGGTCTAGAGATGGGTTGATATCATAGTTCTACTAAACGTTTATATGCGTGTTTCTGTGAAAGCAATTTCTTTTTATAAAAAAGCTTTTTTAACGTTTCTGTTTCGACGTTTTTTTAATTATTGTAAATAAACGTTAATCGTTAGCATAAATATAACGGTAATGAAAATATTTAAATATTTGTATGCCAAAAAATCGAAATGTTACTCATAAAATAATAGAAAAATAAAATTGTACTCAGATTTATTTATTGGATATGGTGAGAAAAAATATTGTAAATACGAGTAACCTATATTTTAAAGCAACTCATTTTCTACATTTTCTCAAAGACCAACTAGCAAAAAATCGGAGTTAATGCTCATGAGACCCGCGAGAGCCTATAGCAGTTTCTGTTCGCAGACAATCTTGGTCTATCTTTATTCATTTCGTCTCAATTCACTTTTTTTGCAGCAAAAATCGCCAAAAAGTCACTAAACCCTTTATTTTGGGAGTTCAAGGTCACTCAAGGTTTACAAAGCTCATCGCCAGTGTTTGTTATAAAAAGCAGCATGTGTGTGCTTATCTACAAGCCAACAGCGGATAAATAACCACTTTTTAGAGGGGTACCCCTCTTTTACACTTACGTGCGCAGGCCTCCTTAAACCTAAAGGGCCTAAACTTCGACTGCTAAAATCTACATTCAATGGTGAAAATTTCGTATGCAGGTTGTCTTGGTCTATCTCCAGCCATTTCGGCGCAGTTTACTCTTGAAATGCGTGTCACAGCCCAAAATCGCGAAAAATTTACTATAATCTCTTATTTTGGGGGTTCAAAATCATTCAAGGTCATCAATGTTGACATTCCGAAGAAGCTCGTTGCCGGTGCTTGTTATGATAAGCAGCATGTCTGAGCCTATCTGCAACCATTTTCACGTTAGACGAGCCAATAGCGGTTGAATAACGCCTTTTATGGGAGTGCCCCGCTTTTGTTCTCTCGTTCATGAGAAGTTGAGAACCTCTTCACCCAGCGGCATGAAATTTTGTCACGAAATACTAGAGACTTTAGTGCTATCATACGGTAAAAACCCAAAGCCTCTATCTCACCTGGGCTTGAATCGGTACCAGGTTGTGACGGACGGACAGACAGACGGGCAGACAGAATTACCATAGCTAATCGCGCCGTGCTAGCTCTCGCGCGTAAATATGAACTCCGATTTTTATGCAGTTTTTACAAATATTTATTTTTCCCATAAAACCCGTTTAACGCTCTTTTGCTCTTACGATTATCAGATTTATGGGCTATATCATAAATTCAATTTCGCTTCGACATGAATATTATACTGACCAAATAATTGTCGCGAAATTCGTAGGATTTCGGTATTTTATGAGTACACTGTAAGTAAGTTTTGTGTTGTCTAATCCACTACTCTGGAAAAGTAATCAATTATTTTACATGTACGTAGTTCTGTGCATAATTTTCGGAAGACTGTTCGTCAAGATAAAGCAACATTAAAAATAAAAAGAGCTGATCATGTTATTAAGACATTTGCTAGTGTTGCTAGCCATCAATATTTAATATAGTTGTCGAAACTTTTCAGTGTTGGTGAAACTTTATCGGCAGAACATTGCACGACACGTTGGCTCTAACGGCGATGTCATCATCATCATCATATCAGTTTTTATATATCGAACATTTCGACATTCGGTTTGATATCGAAAAGCAAAACGCTGTATTGGTCGATATTTCGACATATTGACCCATCACTATCTACCGCTATCGATCGTGGTCCGTAGAGTGAACGATGACGGTTTGGTAGGTTGTCACGCCGACTGTGACTGTGACAGTGTCTGCGGCGGATACACACAACGCTACGCCGCGGCGTGCAGTTGCCAGCACGCACTGCACGGGAGGCCTACTGATAAGCTGTTTAGTACATCGCCAGCGTAATCGACACGACAGACTGGCACAACTCGCGATATCACCTGCACAGCTTTGCCTCTCGCTCGGCGTCATCGCTCTGTCTCCTCACAGAAGGTATGCCGCGTTCTTTTCTGTTGTTTGGCCGTACTACGCGCATTGGCCGCATTACGCCGCGTCTTGCTTGTCCGTCCGCCCGTCTGTTTGTCTGCCTGTCTGTCTCATACGGGTTCTTAACTCGAAAACTAAAAAAAGTGTAGGAAAAACTGGTACGAATGTTCTTCGGACAGGAGTAACCGATGTCCACATTTTCAGTTTGAACGTTTAAAATGTCAAAGGGCAAAAGTCAAAGTCACCAGAGTAGGCTTATAAGAAAGCAAAGTAACAGTTGGCAACGGTGACACACCAAACAAACGTAAATTTCTGAGCTTTGATACACATCATAAGCGTGTGTGATTAAAGACACAAAACGATTGCATAAGTTACATACATGCTTAGCTTACGAGATCTCGGTGTAAGTCTACTGAAAAAAACAAACAAACAAATTGGTAAGTTAATATAATTTATTAACTTTATTTTGAAGTCATATTTTTTTGTTTTTGAGCTTTTTTTGATTTGTCTGATACCTGTGCGCCAATTTAAGTAGGCCTATCAATCGATTAATCAATCAATCAATTCTGGATTTTTAAAGTGGCCTAAGTAATGTAAACTACTGCTATGTCCAATAAAGAGAGAGAGAGAGTTAGTCCAGGATATAGTCAGGAAATGATTTTGTAAAGAGATGAGTCTTGAGATGCTGGCGAAATATGGACAGCGACTCGGCAGATGTCACGTTATCTGGCCGGTTGCCAATATTGGCCCTATATTGGCGCAATATTGCGAATGTTGGCCAATATGCGCCAATATTCGCGATATTTGACCAATGTTGCGCCAATATTGGTTGCTACACGGGAACGCTAAAGCATAATTTTTAATCAGTCTATAAACGATTGATCACTGCATATAAGCGTATGCAATTTAGTAGACTTGATAGCAGGATTTAATCGATGCGCGTCAATATGCACCATGTGCATTCGAATTAATATTGCAAAACCATTCCTCGCGTTTCTCTGGCTGTCGATTTAGCTTTATCGATACTATTGACTGCGTTGTCTAGACACGTTTTTGGATAGGAGAACAGTCGTGGGTCTTTTGGGCCGACCGTTAAGCTGTAAGCTTAAAGGTTGCTACGGCGTGTCTGTCCATCTGTCTGTCCGTCTGTCCGTCTCTTCAGTCATCAATCAGAACGACAAAATGGACCAAGCCAGGAGCCTTGCGGCATGCCACCGTTTAGACATTTTTAACTTGAAAAAGCGTTGGCGATTTTCGCCGATCTCAACTCGGTGTTGGTGATTTCTAAGATCGGTCGGGGTGCTAGCCAACCATTTAGTTACGAAACTCGAAATACCAAACTAAGGAAACATTCGATGGTCAACGGGTTCTGTCTTAACTGGTGATAATATTGTTTGCTGTCAGCGCACTTGCGGCGATGCCGATCACGTGACGCCGTTGGTTGTCGGCCATGATCTCTGACGCTGAAAACAGAGTGATCGTCAACGTGGGAGGTATTCGTCACGAAACCTACAAAGCTACTCTCAAGAAGATTCCCGCCACCCGACTGTCTCGTCTCACAGAGGCGCTGGCAAACTACGACCCGATACTCAACGAGTACTTTTTCGACCGACACCCGGGGGTCTTTGCACAGGTTAACGATTATTCTTGACCGCTGCCGTCGCTTTTTCTTTGTCAGTCACTATTTTTTGGCTTAGCTGGAAAGCAGCCACAAGTTTTGACGTGATCCAGTAGAGGTGCTTTATTTTCGGACGTTTTGACATAGTTATAATAAATGTGGCCTTTGTAATTGACTTTCTTAATGGAAAAAGTACACATGTTTGTTTTTTTTCGGAGAAACCTTTGCCTATCATTTTGCATTGAGTTAGTAGCTCATACAGGACAAACAAACCGACATTGCGCGTAATACGGCCTATAAGACGGCTTCTCGAACGATTTTGTTGAAGAATAACGGCAGCCTACCGTCGTTTTATTACTATCTTGCACCTGCTTCGGGTTTTAGGAGTGCAGAATGTGCTGAATGTACGTCGTAACGCGAAGCTATATTTGCGATTTGCAATTATCTCTGTGGAAGTGTAGATTTTATGTATTCAGTTACGACTTACGAAACTAATGTACGAGTGTTCTGCGCGTTTTCTTGCGTGTTTTTGATCAATTTAGCCTGTTTGTGCTATCTGCTTTATTCGTCCGCTTGCTGTGTTGTCGCAGATATTGAATTACTACAGAACTGGCAAGCTGCATTATCCGGCCGACGTGTGTGGTCCGCTGTTTGAAGAGGAACTCGACTTCTGGGGACTTGATGCAAATCAGGTTCAACTTTTATACATTTTTACTCACATGATACTAGCGGAGAAATGTGTCTTGCGTGGTGTGTTAAGGTTCAAATCTAACGTTCATTGAATACAATATACGTATGTGAACGGTTTCCACACCATTGTGTCGTTTTGCGGTGCGGATTTTTCCACGCTGTGTGGTTAGGCTTGTTTAACTTTGGGCTTTTGAGGGGTGTGTCTATCACGTGTCGTTGATCATAGTAATTCGTGATGATGACAAATGCCTTGTGAAATGTAAAAATTTTCTGGGTGATCGCGCTAAATATAGCATAATTTTGCCAAAGTTGAGGATAATTGAATGAATGGAACTTGGTAGTTTGGTGTAGATTTTAACGCAAAATATCCGTGTAAATGTCGTTCACAAATTTTCAGTGGTTAAAATTTTAGTAACATAGATTGCAGAACACGTCAAGAGTTAAAGTTTTTTTGACTTACACTACAGTGTTAGATATTGTTTGAATTTATGAGTTTGTTTTAGACGAAAAATTGTCTGACGTCGTCTCGGTTGCAGGTGGAGCCATGCTGCTGGATGACGTACACAACGCATCGAGACACGCAGGAGACGCTGCAGATCCTCGACCGTCTCGACCTGGACACCGACAAGCCGACGCAGGAGGACATCATGAAGAAGTTCGGACTCGAGGAACAGTTTCAGACGGGGTCGCTCAACATCTGGCAGAAGGTCAAGCCTCGAGTCTGGGCGCTTTTTGAAGAACCCTACTCGTCGTCCGCCGCAAAGGTCAGTTCGTGAAACTTCTTCCGTTAGTCGAAAGTTTTGACGGAAATGTAGCTTGCTCATGCGTGAATTTCGCTGCATGAAAAATAATATTGACGTCGAAGAAGCTTTTTGTAAAGCTACATGCACGCACTCGGTTTCAATCATTAGGCGTACGCCGATTTTGCTGCTGGCATTTCATTTTCCAGCACGTAACGTCGGAGCGCCTGGTCAATATTTTGCAATGCACCAAACTTATCCATGTGTTAAGAAGTGAGTGTGATTCGAAAAACTTAATCAGAAATTTAAGAGAGCCAAGCATAAAAGTTTGGCAATGTAATGGGAAAATTGCTACGTCTATTTTTATTTCAATTTTCAATAAAACTGCTACAAGTTACGTAAGAAGGCATTAAAACGCCAAGCGTTGATATTTATAGTAGGTTAAACGCGGTGTCCGTTTTTCTGAAAATATTTTTGTACTGTACTCAGATACATGGCCATTGCCTTCTATCGTGTACAAAAATTCCGTTATTACTAGAAAAGAAATTACTGGTGCGCTGTAAAAAATCTTGGGAACGTTATGTGTGCGAGTTTATAGATCTGGCCTACCAAAGGAAATGTGACTGTCATTATTTTTGATGCAGCCAAAGGTAATCATGGTGATCGGGTTAATAATTAAAGCGCACCTGCACTAATCAGTGCGAACCCCTCGGTGTCTTTACACCGTTAGTTGGCACATCCGTCAGTTTCAGACGTGCATTATGCATTATCATAGCGCGTACGGCGTCTCACAACAGCGCGTCAGATATGATATATTCACGATGAGACAGAGACTTCAGTTCATGACGGATTTGCCTTAGGACGTGAACCGATAGGCTTCGATACACCAGTTTAAATCAGCTAAACGGTTGGAAATGAGTTGTCCGTCATTCGAACGAATGAAATACGAAATTTATCGTCACATCGTTTTAAAAAATTGTTAATTTAATAAAGTTTCCAAGTAAAGGTAACAGTTTCTTTCTAACTGATGGAGAATTGCAACTAACCGAACACACATAAAATGCGTTGTGACAATTCTAAATCGATAGTTCTTCACAACGAGCTGTGTTGTCTTCTCCTCAAAATGCATGCGTTTTATTTAGTTTTTTTTTGGTTTTATTATTTCCGCCAAAGAGGTTATGTAATGCCCAACGTTTATTTATTTGTCTGTTGGTTTGTTTGTTAGTAGGATTATACAAAAGTGACAGACGGATTTGGCTGTAATTTCTCGGGAAGGTTAGTCTTGACCCAGTTTAGAGGTGATTAAATGTTGATGGTGATCTGGATTAACGTTTGAAGCCAGGATAGGATTGAATGATTCTTTACTATTGCCAGCTTTCACCGAATATAATGCTGCCACCTGGCGAACTGAAGGAAAAATTGACCTGGTGTTGGCAAAGGTTTGCACTCTCCATGTGCCTTTCTAGTTTTTGTTGTGTAGCACATATAAATACGCTGGCTCCGCTACGGGCAGAAGGCATGAAGTGTGTGATTCGCATTGTCTGTCTGTTAGTCGGTCTGTCGGTTCTGTAATCCGTCGAGCGTGGACACTGGACATTGATTGTCGATCACTGTACAACTGCTGCATGGGATCGGTCGTCGGTCGCGGGGTTGAATATCGATCAGTGACTGACTGTAGGTCTCCTATACTGACTGTCGTCGTTCGTTAAACTTGTACCGAGTCGCCTGGATAATCCGTGCTCGTGCGGGTCACACGATCGGTGACATAAATCAACATTTTGCCGTCGCGTCGCTGCGCCGCGAATGACTTATGGCCTTGCCGACTGACCGCTGTCACAATCAGCGTCAAACATTGCATGCTGTTTCGAGCAGTCGGACAGAAAAAAACTTCACGAACATGTCACGAACTCCGTGGCTGTGACGAGCCAAACAAGGCTAGAGCGGGCTTATGAAATCGCCTCGTAGGCTTATACATAGCCAGTATGCAAACGTACATTAATTGTACAGAGAATTTGTAATTTTGTAACCTCACAAAATGTATGCCAAATTGGCACACTAGAAGGCGCAGAAAGTCAGTGGTGTTTTGTCGTCGTGCTACGGTTCATTGAGGCAGACACGAAGCATCAAGCGGTCTCTGCCAGTTCACGCTCTCAACACACTTGTCACAAGCCTCGCACACAGTCGATTAAACTACTAAAACGTCATGTTCGCAGAACTGCCAGCCTGCGACGTCCAACGCCTGCAGTCCGTCCTCGATGCCGCCGTACGACTGGTCACGAACGCATCAAGACGAGACCACATCACACCACTGCTTCGCGAGCGTCACTGGCTGCCCATTCAGCAACGCATCGACTACAAGCTTTGCGTGATGGTTCATCACTGTCTGCATGAACGTGCTACATTTTACCTGTTGGAGCTCATCACGCCGTCCGCAGCTGCACACAGCCGAGCTAGACTCAGGTCGGCTGAGTCGAGGACCGTGGCAGTACCGCGCACACTTTCATCACTTGGAGATCGGGCGTTCGCCGTCGCAGCACCCCGTACATGGAACAGTCTGCCGTTCTTCATTCGTTCAGTCGACACTGTTGACTGTTTCAAGAAAAATCTCGAGTCATATCTTTCTAATGTCGCTTTTAAATCGTGATATTTTGCTTACATTGTTTTTACGGCTGTTCTGACTGTTTGGCGTCTTTGTTGTGTTTTTATTTCACTTACGGCGCCTTAAACTTGAATTATCGATTGACTGATTGATTGTCCCATATAGGACCTAAGTCTATGCAAGCTTTGCTATGACTATTCTCGTACATGCCTTTGATTTAGCACATCTGCTGATGAGGGGCCGTTGAATGCATCAGCAAAATATGAGATAAATCATGAATGTTGACGCCAGAAGTTGTCAGCAGTCATTGTTGATTGTGAGTTTCTGTGACTTGTGAGAACTGTAAGTGTAAGCGATTTTCTGTCGAAAGAAACGCTTCATCATCTGGTTTCAACTTAAGTCGCCAGTATGTGCGGCGTCTGGCCTATAAGCCGTACCAGTAAGTCACTGGCTCCTTTCAGTATGTCAGTGCGTTATGGAGAGTTACGCCAGTAACAAAGACGACGACAGCAGAAGAATGTCCAAAGTCTTTACTATGATTGTTGCCAGCGCATGCAAGCGCACGAGTGATCTATGAACAGAGCTAGACGGGATGGCTAGCCGCATGATGCACGGCGTCCATCGGTCACTGAGACTCGTACGTTATTCAGCGATAGCAGGCCAATGCCTTCTACGAGCCTGTATAACTTGTTGTCGTCCGACGTCGTTTCGTACTGTTCAGTTGCTGCGGCTGAGTTATAGACCCATAGCTAAACGCACTTAATCCACCAGTATATATACGGGCACGGGAGACTCGCGGCTAGAGTTGATCGAGACAGCGGCACACGACGCCGATAACTCCGTCAGAAAATTATTAAAATACAACAAAGAAACGGTATTACAAGACGTATATTAAACCAGGCACGCAACTTGAATAAAAAGATTTTAAGCGCATGAGCGATCGAAATATTTATTTCTTTGGCAGAGTCAAAGACAGAAACTCCGAAAACCTCAATAAATGACGGATTCATTTGAGTTTTTTATATGTTTATCTCTCTGCCAGCAATTTTTGAATCTATCATTTAATCAAAAACACGCAACGGTAACGATCACTAGTCGTATCCTGGGCTTTCTTTGACGACTGCGGGAACCGTAGCGAAAGATGAAAGTTATGTTCTGTAAATACGCCTATAAGCGGCCTAGACGCGGAGTACGGAGCTGGAAATAGGCCGATGAATGAACGTTGAACGTCTCGCGACAATCAGCGATGACGCTGCTGCTGCAGTTACAAGTCATGGATGAATGCAGCAGCTCATCATCTGCACGAACACTACTACGGCACTGACGCCTGCACTAAAACAACAACTATAGGCCTACATCGATTACCCAATAAAGCTTTTACTCATTACAAGCGTTGCGTTCTGATGCATGTAATTCACATTATTCTCGTTGTCCACGTTATCTATTTGACTGTTTTGTTGTCGTGTCATCCAGACTTATATTTAGATTGTGTTCTGAGATCTGCAGAGATAGTTTACTGAAGCATACATAGGCCTACCTGTTAAGATTTATCGGTAGGTCTTTTTAAATTATTTAGCTCCTTCTCTCGTTAAGCAAAAACGTACAGCACTAAATTTGCAAAACTCGGTTTACTTAACATTAATTTTGTTGTATAATACAGTTAACTTTTATTCTTTGTTAGTTTGATTTTTTTCAACTGTCAGTGCCAGTTGACGATTAGAGTTTCTTAGCCGGTCCGGGAGTTTTTGTTATCCATATTTTTCTTTTTATTTACGTCTGGATGTCACACACCCACTGTCTTTGAATATTGTTTGCCGTTTGCAATGTTTTCCAAAACACTTGGTGCAAATAAATTTTTAACGTAAGTTAAATTGTATCAAACAGTAACGGTTAGAAGGCTTTTGGCATTTTTTATTTTTCGTCACTTTTTTGTTTTGTTTTTATTCTGTGAACTGTTTTTTTACAAATTAAAATTGTTCTTACATTCCTTATTGTTTTACAAATTTTTTGTGTTACTGTATTATAAACAGCATAAGCATTTAATTATGTCTCTGTTGTTGAAAGAACTTGGGCGGTGTCTGTACAAGGTGCGATAAAACAAAAACAAAGTGTTATGTTTCAAGTTTATGGCATAGTCGTACTACATGGCGCAATACTTGTTTCAAAGGAGTTAGCAGTTTTGAAGAGAAGAGAATAGATCTAGCCATCCAGAAACGTCATCGGCGCAAGGATCCGTCCAAGTCACTGTCGACTCAGTCAACACAACTTGTCTGCGCAATTTGTGGGCGTCGATGCTCAGCAAAGATTGGCCTGATGTCTCACATGAGAACTCACAACACCGGCTCACGCCGCTGACCAGAGACTCATCTGTCTGTCAAGACGGGAGACTCCATCATCATGGCATAGGGTTTTGCTTTCGTTTCATTGTTTTATCTGCTGTTTTTACGCAGTTTTATGATCCACTTTTGTCGCACACGTAGGCGCCGCCTTAACCGCTTGCGAGTGAGGTTAAAAACCAACTGATAGGTCTGGGTCGTTTATAAAGCTGTATGATGACGCTGCGTCGACTCTCCCGTGTGGATACGGGATTAATGCCGAGAGATTAGCAAACTGTTCTTGACGGCCTCACCCGTAGTTCAGCAGTCAACTCGAGGAAGAGCCCGGCTTCTGTCGTAGAAGCCAACTGTCTTGCAGGCAGCGGGTCGCTAATGTCGGGCAGCGTGGCATAGATTCGTGGATGGTCCCACAGGTCCTATCAGCGTCCCGCTCAACGACGCCTCTAGGACGTCCGTGCCCGCAGGTCGATATTCTGCCTATCTGTGACGGTGCGGTCTCATGCCTCTAGCTGCTGAAGCCTATAACGACCCGAGGTTCTACTGACTACACAGAGATACTAAAACATTACCATAATCGTCCTCAGAACTACTTCTGCATCGTCACATTCGATCATCTCTACTTTACACGTTTTTTTTCTTCTTCGACGCTTGCTTACCGACTAGTTTGTTTTGTACAGTTTATGCTGCTCCGTTAAATACGTTGCAACATAAAATGATCATTTGCGCAGAAACAAGTGCAACTGGAAACATTTCGTACTTGTCGGACGACTTTCGCAGATATTTTTCTGATTATTCATTAAAGACTGCTGATTATCTTTTAACATTATCAAGTTTTTTTTCGTTTTTAGTTTCTTAATTATATTTTGGCAATGAAATAGGAGCCATAAAACACTCTCGGGATAACATGGAATGCGGTTTAGCAGCATGCTGCTCTGTCAGATAGCAAAGAGTGGCACACGATATTTGACGCATGAAAATGAAAAATGAGGGAATCTCCAAAGGCGGCAATGGGTTAGAAAATTACAATGACGAATTCCAAAATTTTAAATAAAATATTTGATGATTTTTTCGCAAAATTTTTATTATTTATTTTTGCGATTCACGTAGACAGACAGCGAGAAAAAATAGTCCACGGTGAAAAAGTTTACAATGCAGTGTAGACCAAAATACAGCAAAATTAATGGATATGACGAAATATACACAGTACAGATGAGCGTATTGGCAGTTTGGCCGGGAGCGTAATAATTTGCGGCTTTTCTGGAATTGCGCCGTTACGTCAGAACGCAGCCAGCGACAATACAGCCAACTCGACCAGTTTTGCTTCAGCGTCAGATAACGTTGTATCCATAGCTACGCTGATGCGGATCACGTTCATAATACCGAATGTCTTCAAGTTGGATAACTGATGCCACATTTAACGGAATTTTCACTAATCTTCTTTGTTGTTTTGTCTGTTTGTTTGCGGTGACATGAATCGGGAATTTTGCACAACTTTTTACGGTACCGTATGCCACATGACCCGATTCAAGGTCACGGTCACGAGGCCTTTAAAGTTGAAAGTTCGTTCAATTCCAAAGTTTTTTTACGCCATTTTCAATGAGAGCTGACAGTTGAGTAGTGATTTTTAAACATGTGACAAGTGACATTTTAAACAAGTTTGGGGCCGCCATATTTGAAAGTCAACGATCTCTGTCAGCATAAAAGTTTGTCTCTACATGGTTTACATACTGCCCGTCCTACTGTACTGTTGTGACACCTAGACAGTGACCAAGCAACTCTCAGACAGAATAGATGCCTCTGACATGTGGTGCCAGAGGAGAATACTTCGAATTCCATACACACGCCATGTCACAAATGCCGAAGTGAGAAGTACCACAGGCTGCTCCGCTGCCTCCAAGTTGGTGCGCATGAGAAGGCTTCAACTTTTTTGGCCACCTGGCTAGAAGATCATATGAGGAAGACCACCACAGAGTCATGGTAGCTGCAATGAGCAACCCGCCTGCAGGATGGAGAAGACCGAGAGGACTTCCTCGTGATACATGGTTGAGGACCGTGTCCCGGGACGTCCAGCCCTTCAGCATTGGCGTTCACTCGGCCTGGCGTCTCGCTGCAGATTGCCGGCAGTGGCGTCAAGTCGTCGACACCGCAATGCTCCAATAGGAATCTGCCAACAAAAACGAGGAGGAGGATTGTTGACATTTTCTCTAGTTCTTGTGTCACGTGACTTTGAACTTTACTGGTCAAGCCTCATACTATACGCGACGTTGTGAAACCGCACAGTGATTCGGGGCCCGAAAAGTAAGATCGAGTTTGTTTGGGATAAAAAAATCTGATAACTCCTTCCCCTATTTTACCCCAAATTTTTAAAAATTTGCATTACGGCCTATGGGGACTCCAGAGCGGTATAACTCGGTCGCCGTAAAAGATAATTGCGCGCTGTGTTTACCTACCCCCTATTTTCGGGGTCGGGCAATCTTACGGTGTTATTTAAATTTACCCCCCCTATTAACCCCTGTTGCCATAGCAACCATTCATAAGTTTTGCATTACAGCCAATGGAGATTTCACAGCGGTAGGCCTATAACTCGGTCCCCGTAAAAGATAATTGCGCGCTGTTTGCACCTTCCCCCCTTATTTTTGGGCCCGGGCTATCCGATAGTGTCATTTAAATTTTTCCCCTGCCGACCCCTGTTGCCATGGCAACGAATTATGGGACAAAATTGACCATAACTCGGCCCCCATGAAAGATAATAGCGGGCTGTTTGCACTTACTTCTCTATTTTCGGGCCCATGCTATCCGATGGTGTCATTAAAATTTTTCCTTTAGTAACAAATTTTGGGACAAAAATTCACTATAACTCAGCCCCCGTTAAAAATAATTGCGCGCTGTTTGCACCTACCCCCCCCCCTTATACGCAGCTGCTAGGCTATATAGCGTGGCAATGAGACAGATACCTCGTTCCACAGAACGTATTTCTAGTTTTATTTCAACTTCGAGTTTAACAATCCTTAATTGTCGGTCGTGCATTGCATATTTGCAAGAAAGCTGCGTGCTTATGTTGTGGCTTAAAGATAAAAGATGCTAATAGCTTCATACGGAACGAACGGTTTGATGATGTAAGTTTCAAAGTCAACAAACAGGCTGCAATTTTAGTCGGAAAACCAGATGTCTGCCTTTCACGAAACACCAAAGAGTCGTTAATAATACAAAGGGATTGTACGATACCGGAAACTCTGTGCTGTCGTCTGAGCACGTCAGTCACATGACTGAAGTTTTGTCGTTTCAACTGGAAGTAAAATAATGGCGCGTGTAAAAACATCAATAGCGATTAGCGTCTTGCGCTGCGCTGAGCTGACAATTGCGCATTAAATTCTCAATTATTGGCACGCGGCGAACGATTTCTCGCATCCCGGTGACGTGCAGTGATGCGGTTGCCTGTCTCAGCAGCCGACGGAGCATCAGACTGCTGAGCTGCAGTGACGGACGCACCGATTATTGCACAGTTTGCATCCATCGGCACCAGTCCACGCTGTCTAGTCCAGACCGTTGTTTAGTAGTACCACTGCCTCTTGCATTGCTTTCTGTTTCCTCTGTGCTGTGTCGTAACTCAAGCGAACCTTTTACGACATTCATCCATTTTACTGATGCCTCTAAAATTATTGCCCCATTTAGATCCTCCGTTCCCCTATTTCACCTCTACTGCCTTCTGAAACGCGATCAATCGATAGCCACGTGGGAGACAAAATAGGTTCGAACTTCGAATTCTGAAGCTATTTTACTTAAATCGGCCGTCTTAAACATGTTTTGAGGCAATTTGCTTAGTGTTTGAATTGTGAAAAATCAACTGGGGGGTTGAACTTTTCGACGGTTGGAGACCGAACAAAATTGTGATGTAAATCGTATGTACTTTATATAGTATGGGCCTATAGCTGATCCCCATGTACATAATTTGACAGTGTGTTAGGGGGGTTGAGAAAACAGTTGGGGGGTCAACCCTTCCAACCCCCCCCCCGGCAACTCAAACACTGTGTCTAAATAAGTTATCTCACTTACAATATTACTTAAACAGACAGCTTTGTTGCAACTAAGTCGTGTTTTTGTCCGGTCCGGTCCGCATTTCTCGTAACTATACCGTGCTTGTATCTAATTCTTTGAAAATGGCTCGGACGGGATATTTTTGGATGGCCAACTACAAGTCGTATAGGTAGCGGCGGTTTAACGGAGCGCTGCGTTGATCTTGCCTGCAGTAAAATACTTGACTTATCTGATCGGCGTTCGACAGAGGCGCAGTGTGTCTGGACAGCGGCGCGTAATCTATGGGCATGGGCTGCCTGCGTCATGCTTCGAGGATCGCTTCGACCGCGAATCGATCGAATATCAGCCGTTGACACTATTACAGCTGCCTGCATGTTACAATCCACTGCAACCAGTCGGTCTGCGTATTACCATCAAGCGTTGTTACGCTAAACACCGTTTTTTCCGCGTGATGTAATGTACGTAAAGCCATCACAGTAAACCTCGTAGTCTGAAAGTGTTTGGTTCAAACACTGAACGCGTCCTGTCCTGCTGAAGGTAGAACAGTGAGTTGACTCGAACATACGGTTGATTAACATTTTGCTCAAGGTTGCTTGCAAATGAGATTCGATCCGCAACCAGAAAGTTACGAGTCTGACACCATACTATACCGCCTGGCCTACCTTATCTCCTGTCACTGCTTTGCTTGTATTTTATTCTCCAGTTGCATGTGTTTGTGTGCATTTTTCACACTGATTGATTACTTACTTAGGCCTGCTGCCATTATATTTCACACTGCCTGCACACACGTCGAAAAAAACATGTTTGACGGTTATAACAAACGCAAAACATATTTTTTTGTAGTTTTAACTGTTTGTATGCGAAGCGTCGCTGTTTTTCGTATCACAAAAGTGTGCTTATTCGTTGTTTCAAAGCAGAAAAATCATTAAATAAATCATTACTGAAATTTTGTGAGTAAACCATGGATTCGCAAAGTTGATATTAAAAACGCAAATAGACTGGTGACGAAGTCAAAAACAAAAAAACTCCACTTTTAACCCATAGCTCTAGTCGGCGTTTTGTATAAGACAGAGTAAGAGCGGCGCTTTACTGTCGCGTTCAATTAATTCTCCTCTCGATTACATTCTGCGACACCTTACAATGTCGTCTTTGCCACGAAAGAAAAATCGTGACTGCGATTCGACATATTAATTATGCACGTATGCTTCGGGTTTTCTGACCAGAGCCTTGGAGATGCTGCAGAGGTGACAAAAAATTAATGTGTGTGCCGCAGTCGACGTCACGAGAGCTGATGTCTCGCTGAATCCTAATGTGGCTAATTCCAATGATTTATTTCAGTTCCATAATGAGTTTAAGATTATGCTGGTTAACAGAGACCTATGAAAAAATTAGTCACAAAGTCTGTCTAATATTTGAATAAGCAAAGTAATCCGGTGTGTATTGCCTGTAGCCCATTTCAAACGCTGCAAAATGCACAGCGCAAATGCATTGTCTTGACACTAAAGGCTAGCAAAAGTCACAACATCTAATTGGCTTATCCTAAGCTTTTGCTATGATTTTGTTTTCACGTAGGCCTACATTAAAAAGTTTTTTTTTATTTTGCGTAAATAATAACATTTTGTTTCAACATTATTATTCAGCTTTGTGTTTTTGTTTGATTTTGTCGGATTGCAATCTCTAAAGATTCGCAAATACTCGATTTACATTGGTACGAAAAAAGTTCGTATTCGAAGACGTCTTGTGATCGATGCGGTTTGAGTCAATTTAATCAAAGCTTCCAACTTGTCTTGAGCTGATTGTGGGCGTCACTGATAGGATTAACCTTTTGAACAGCCTCACCAGCCAGTCAGAATAAATTTCCATTCACGTGTTAGGTTTGCTTAATAAGGCATACAAGGTACTTAGCTTGGTGCCTCGGTGTCCATATTCTGTACACAACAAAGGTAAACATACCTAGGCTTACGTATCGCAGTATTAGCTGCAGTGCGTTCGTGCTATACTCGAAATGGCAGCTACCGGATCGGATACACTGCACATACACGGCGTTCAACAAAAGACTGCTTTCTGCTTTTTGGAAGGAAATGCCTTTCAATGCAGTGAGAGTAGGTTTAGTATTATGATTCACTTTGTTTACATTCTTCGCTTTAATTGAGGTCGAGGTTGAATTTCGTTACTTTTTTGACTTCGTTTGCTGAAGGCAGTTAGCACTTTTGTACACTGAAATCACTCACTCTGCGATTCTTGTGTTAACACCGTGTTTACATGTCATCAGCTTATCTCATCTGTTGTACATCCGCTTGCTGTGGTAAATGTGCAACAGTTTCACATTGATTGACGTTCACGGAAAACCATACATTTCGCTGAATAAGGTTTTCTAAGCTTGTAGCCTAATACACCGGTGGCTTTCTTATGCAATCGGAGCACTACTGTGTATAAATTTTACATATGATATCCACTCAAAACTGCATTGACAACTGTGACGTTAATATTAGTGTCCAACGAGTCATGCATTAGCCTATGGCTTTCATACGATCTTTTTTCTTAATCCTTGGCGACAGTCGTGGCAAAAATAGAGATAGCATAACATGTTGGCTGCGCATTTGATGAATGAAATCGGCAAGCCCAAAGATACAAATGTTGCATTCAAAGTGCTTCGAAATGTTATGGAATGATGGCAGAGTTCTATACTGTGAGGCATAAAAAACACACCAGAATTTTTTTTATCACAACTTAAAGAAAAGTGATCCGGTTTCAATACGTTTTGGTACAAATATTTCTGATACAACTGGCCATCAAGTGACTGAATGTCAGGCATATTTAATAGATCTGCTGCACAACAGTCAAACCTTGTAATTGATTGGCTGTTGGTGGCCACATATCCAGAAAGATAAATTTTATAAAATTTTTTAAATGATTTTATTGCATATTTTGTCTGTTCTGTTTTTAGAGGTAATGCAAAAGCAGATGTTGGGTAAGGTGGGAAACTAAACGGCCATTTGATAACCAGTTGTGTCATGAATACATGTGTATGTGTACCAAAAATTATTAAAATTGGATACCCTTTTTCACGTAATGGTAAAAAAATTTGGTGTGTTTTTATGCCTCACAGTGTAAAAAGCAATAGCGTGCAGCGTGTTTTAAACACGGCCTTTCGTCTGTCATTAATATTTGAATTTTTTAGCGTGTGTTATCGCTATAATCAGTATTAAAATGTCAATAAATTTTTGTAATAATGGCAATAAATTTAGCGTAAATGCGTTTTTTTGCGATACGCATGAGGTAGGCAGCAATTGCGGGACGTCAGTCTTACATGTGTATAGACCGATGCAGTTTACTTGATAAGCCTACGTTTAATGAATTAATGATGACGCCTGTGGCAGCTGTAGCGCATTGATAGCATTCATACGCACGACATTGAGTGAATAGCGGCGACCCGGACGGTTCTGTCAAATTCGGCGTCACGCCGTTATCACCAGAATTCGCATACCGTCTGCAGCAGCAGCAACATCCAGAGAATGCGGAGTTACGGCAGCAGGCTTGCATCTCTTCCATAACGATCTGTTTCTGGACCTTTAAAAATAATTTACATTAAAGTACTTTTATCTCAGTCTCTGTCATTTTATTTTTACTTGAAGCATTTTTAGTTTTTACCTCCGCCAAGGAGGTTATGTTTTTGCCAGACTTTGTTTGTTTGTCTGTCTGTGTGTCAGCAAGATAACTCAAAAAAGTTATGGACGGATCTTTCTGAAATTTTCTGGGAATGTCGGCAATGGCAAAAACTACCAGTGGTTCAATTTTGGGGGTGATTCGGAAGGAATCCTGGATTCTGGATTACTTTGAAATTTTTGTTAACATTGCTTTCAATGGGGCATAAGGGAAACCGCTGCCAAACCGAATATGGTGCTGTCGCCTGGCGAACAACATGACCTCGGAGGTCTGCTGGCTCTGACTGCTTTCTAGTTAAGTTTATGTGATAGATTTAACTGACAGCTTGCCTGCCAGTTTTCAGTGCAAATTATCATATCATGTAACATTATTTTTAGCAACGGGTACGAGATGTTATTATCGTCGTTTGCTCTTAACCGTTGACTCAAAAGTCTTCTGTTCAACGGCCTAATAGCCGTCTGACGCACTGTAGCGTCTGCGAATTTCTTAGTGCTTTAAAATATTTTTATGCTTATCGTATCCAAAGCTATCCGAAATATTTTCAATGCGCTTGTAACGGGCAAAAGTTAACCATGTATATTACTTAACGGTAATACACTTTATGTTTTACTCAATCAGCTGCTAATAACTTACCACTATATCATGGGTATAGTGCGCGCGTTAGAGGTTCTCATATTTTTCACATTGATGAGCTCTATAGAATTAGGTTTACTTACTTACTTACTTACTCACTTAGAATGACGGTCACTTAAAATTGGTTTCAACAATTAAACGTATCTTGAAACTTTAAAAAATTATAACGTGCGTATTGGAGATGCTATATGGACACAAGGGATAGATGCCGGATGCCATCAGAGAATAGAGACCAGTAATAAAACAGGATAGCTTGGATCGTCAAAGGTTTAAGCCTTTTCGGCGACGTTGCTTATGAATCCATTAGACTGTTTTATCTGCATCGGCGCACAGTCTGCCTGCGTGGTTGCTTCTCTTATTCTCTGAAACTCGTTTGTGTGAAAATTTCATCGCGATCAAGGCGGAGTTACCTCGCGTCATTAATTACACTATACTATGAAAAGCGAAATCGATGAACATCTTTTTAAGTATTTCTGCAGATTGCACATTGGGTTGCATACATGTATAACACGTTTGTTTTCTCCATATCTCAAAGACCGGTTCATACATCCCAAGCCGACGTACGTTGCTGTAGGCCAACTAAAAGTACGAAACTGAAATCAATCCCCAAGTACACGAATGGATTGAATAAGTCGTTTCAGTGATTATCTGTGTGCTTGTTTTAGATTAATGTCTAGGACAGGCAAAACGGTTTGACGGTTTCTTTATAATTTATGACAGATAAGCTAACGCCTCCGACTCCGAGTCACGGCAATAACAGAATTACAACATTTATTAGTTTATGTGTAATACTGTACTTTTTTCTGCCTGACTCGCTGGTGAGTGGTCTGCTACGGACAAATGACCTTGACTGACTTTGCCCGCAATGTACTGGAACTGCACCTTTCCGGTTGTACTATCCGGTTGAATTTCTGAGCATGGGTTCTCTATCTCAGTTTGGATCGCCGGTTCGACGCCTGTCTGGCGTGCTCCGAGCTGAGCGAAGGGTTGTGAAGCTAGCGGTTCTAGGTCCGGTAAAGGTGTACGGTAACCTTCAATGGTTACGCCGGCACAGTCACTAACAGAAGAAACCCTTGACAAGTCACTGCCGGACGACTCACTACTATTGGAAGACTTTATGCTGTCGGAAGACCGTTTGCTTTCCGACAGCCGCTTGCATCGCAATGGCCTCTTACTCTAGGTGGACCTGCTACTGCCGGTTTCCATTTTCCGGCTATCCAGTTACCGCTTTGACGGTGTGCTTTCAGTACCCGTAGCCGTTCTGCTGCTGAACGGTCGGCAGTGGAAGTCCACGTTGGTCATTAGTAGAGTGATGTGTTGTTTGCTGTCCCGGACTCGAGTGAGCGGTCCGCGGTTTCGGCCGCTTATAAAGGGCCGGACGATGCCACCTGGTCGCATTGTCCGTGAAGATAAACGGGGTAATAACTATTTGGTAGACGACGATTGGACGCGATCGGTAAAATGAACCGATGCTCGACGCCGATAGGACGAGAACGATTTGACGAACCGTACACTACGTAAAGTAACGTAGGGAAATGTTTTAGTGGACCGTACGCAGCTTTTTAGGGAACCGAATGCAACTTTAAACGACGATATTGCCACAACGCGTGGACCGATTTAGATGCGGTTTAAACCGTTGAAAATTTAATTTAGCGGACTATCTAGCGGTACTCACGGTTGAATTTAGGTTTAAATTTGAAAGGGGGAAATGTTGGTTATATGTGTTTAATTTTTTCAAATTTGATTGTTTTCAATTTGCATTATTGTTTTTTTGTACTTTGGTACTTGTTAGTGCGGACTTTGTTTATCTAGGTGTCCCTTCAACATTTTGGCATATTTTTTGTTTCTGCTGTCATACTGTGCTGCATGTTTGTTTCAATGAATTCATTGATCGGCTGATTGCTTTGTGACGTTAACCAAAGACAAGGTCGGATAAAAAGTGCGATGATATTGTTACTAATTGCCACCATTTTTGATGAATAAAGACGTATATGTTGTGTGATGATGCCTGATGCTGCAGGTGACGTCGATCGTGTCGGTGTTCTTTATCGTGGTGTCGATCCTGTCGTTCTGTCTCAAGACGCACCCGGCCATGCGCGTGCCCGTCATTCGTAACATCACCGTCCATATCCCGGTAAACTGCACCAGCAACTCACCGGCGGCGGCGCTGTCGTCGCGGTCTGCCGCTGGACCGTTGCCCTGGCTGCTCGACAAACAGCGCACCACACCGCATGACGCCTTCTTCTACATCGACTCTGTTCGCAATGCTCTTTGGAGATCAGCGATCTGCGTGGAACAAGCCAAGACTGCAGTTGTACCGAAAAGCGTCGACAACACGGATTAATAATAAGGAAAGGAGAGAACGCCCGTTCTTCTACATCGAGTGCGTCTGCAATCTGTAGCTTGCTTTTGAAACCACTTTTGTCATGGAATTCACTAAGCAGTCTCCGTCGATCGAGTGGTATGAAAACAGGCCGACCGTGCACGTGAATCGGAGTATACATCGAGTGTGTGTGCAATGTGTGGTTTACGTTCGAGTTGGTTGCGCGGTCGATCGTCAGTCCGAGTAAACTGGCGTTCGCTCTGGCGCCGGTCAACATCATCGACTTCGTCGCGACTCTGTCGTTCTACCTCGACTACGTTCTGACTTACATGAAGCAGGACCACGACATCCTTGAGTTCTTCAGCATCATTCGCATCATGCGGCTGTTCAAGCTGACTCGGCACTCGCCCGGACTCAAGATTCTCATTCACACGTTCAAGGCGAGCGCGCACGAGTTGACTCTTCTGGTTTTCTTCCTCATTCTCGGCATTGTCATCTTCGCGTCGCTCGTCTACTACGCCGAGCGCATCCAATACAACCCTGTCAACGACTTCACCTCCATC
>Ga0056128_1001284_pt1 | contig 27475 bp, 14 predicted proteins | sample WorMetLIZISLAND2_FD_71113 | JGI IMG/M metagenome (GOLD analysis project Ga0056128, IMG submission 71113) | Marine gutless worms symbiont microbial communities from Max Planck institute for Marine Microbiology, Germany - Olavius geniculatus... ... | reverse complement strand
TATGTATATAGCGCATACTCAGAAAAAATCTGCAATGCGCTTAGTACATTTTGTACTCGTAACATAAGCTCGTACAGCGTACTCGCAAACGCACTCCACGCAGTGCTGTAGCTAATGCCGGTGCCGGTGGTGGGCGCGCCATTTAGATCACCCTGGTCGCTGACAATTCCGCGGTAGAGGGCGTTTTTCGCATCTTCCCGAAATGTCACGTGACTCTGACGTTGATCCGTTTAAAAGTCTGAGAAAACGACTAAAAGCCTTAGAGACGCTAAGCTGTGCTTGAAGCGGCTGAATGAAATGAACTCACCAACCGATTTAGGTTTATTTCATTTCGTAAACGTTCGTAAACAATGTATAATCAGAACGTGATTTTTTTCTGTCACAAACTAAGCTTGATCTGCGTCATGCATGTTTGTGTGAGCTGCCCAACACGCGAACAGCTCGTTGTGCAAAAACATACTTTCACCTAGTCTATTGTTTGGCTAATTTTACGTAATTACAATGCACATTTTTGGTCGGTTTCTGTGTTTTTAATTCAGCTGTTGGTTGCAGCCCATAACAAAAATATTTTATTTATTCATTTACTCATTCGTAACGGTAGCCGATTAACCGACTGGATCTGGAGCTATGCAACAAGTGTGCGTTTTCTGCCGAAACTCCGCTCTGGACATCACTAGTAAAACTTACATTACTCCCCAGAACAAGAACCTCAACCCTTCGTCCTCGATTTTCAGTCCGCTTCGGGCTTCGGTCTTTCAAACTCAAATTTTCTGGCTTGTACGCCTATGACCAGGTGCAATGGTGTTAAATGGCGTTTTGTGATTGTGCTGATGAAATCGCTCACTCACTCGATCACACCGCAGGAAACCACATCACGGCCATCACGCCTCGGCATAGCACCAGTTCGTGTGACGTTTATACGTTTAGACTCTATTCAAGCCGTGTCCTGACGTTACATATGCCACGGCAGAGCGCAGACATAGTATGCGACGTGGCAAGAGGAAAAAAAGGGCAATTGCCCATCCTACATTTTTGGCCGTCGGAAAATTTTCGCAAATTTTTTTCTTTTTTGAAAATTTTCCAAAAATTTTTTTGTAGAAAAATATCGCCCAAAAATGCAGAATTTGGACTGAAAACCTCGATTTTTAAAAAAAGTTCGAGGTAAAAATAGAAATTTTGAGCATCCGTTGTCTTTGTATCAAATATTTGCAACTGCCAGTTAAAATTTTTGTCGAAATTTGCAGCGCCTGTTGAAAAATTGCAATTTTTCGTCCCTTCTACATTTTGAAGCAACAACGCGGCTGACACGCCGAGTACAGTATGTGACTTTTGATTGGTCCGTCGTCTTTTTGCCGTACCGTCACACCGATATTGATGGCTCGACGTAAAAAAGTGCAAAAAACATTATTTTGTGTACTGTACTTCGAAAGTCTATGTAATTTATCTCTCAAGTCACATCAAACCCAACGAAAACCAAATGAATTTGGTAAAAAGCCGAATCGGTTTGGCAAGTTTACCCATCTCCTCCTTTACGAGCATGTAATGCTTCGCACGTCTTAGCTATTGTTGAGGCGTCCGTTTGCGTTTCCGTCTGTTTATTTGTCACACAGTTGATTTCTATCAAAACGGTGCACAAAATCTTCGCTGTCGGCTGCCTCAGGGGCTTAAGTTTCTTGTGACAAAATCTCGTGCTATGGCTGAGGAAATTTCACTCACGGTATATTAATTTCCCATCCACTTCTCTAAAAAGTGATTATTTTACCGCTATTGGCTCGTCTAGCATAGACACAGGTAGACTTAGACTTGCTGTTTATCCATAACAAGCACTGATGACAAGCTTTCCGCAGGTATCAACATCGATGACCTTGAACGACTCTGAGCTCCCAAAATATGAAGTTTTAGTGATTTTTTGGCAATTTTTGGTTGCGGCTATAGTCTATTGTTTAACGTGACGCATGCATATCGCCCCGGTATGTACATATCGTCTGGACACCGTTTCTATAGAGTATAATTTAAAACGTTAGAATACCCTCGCAACGCGGTTGGAAGCTCGCGGGTGTTGACCCGCAATGCAAGTCTGTCATTCTGTGCGCGGTCAATTCTCAGCTATGTAGCGTAATGCTGTTCCAATGCACTTTTTAAGCCGCCGTCGTGCATTTTTTTGCTGTCTGGCTCCGCGCACCGCAATGCATTTCCGTTCTCTGATTTTCTCGCAAATTAGCAGTCGGTGATCACATTTCTCAGTGTCGACCAATTTTTGGCTGTGCGATGCACACAAAGCTTGGTTGTCACCCGACGCGACGAATGATTGCAACAGACGCAACGCAAGAATAGACATCGATTCTATTCTTGCGATTTGGCCGCTGTGTCGCTTGCATCAGTTGCGAAACTACCATTAAACGTTCGGCTGTCAAAAAATTGTCGGAGAAGGTTTAATTCTTGTAAGAAAATTGTCTCTAAAATGCGAAATTTGAGACTAAAACCCGCATTTTATGAAAAAAATTCAGAACAAAATTAAAATTTTGAGCACCCATAGGCTAATCTCTGTCAAAAATGTTTGGTTTTTGTCAGAAAGTCTGTAGTAACTTCTTGCACCGCTTATAGGTCTACCTTTTTTAACCCACGCGGGCGCTGCAGACTACTGACTACGTCACAGTTATTAACGTTCGCACACGAAAGGTGTCGTAAAAAACACCACGCCTCGCCCACAGGGTGCGTTTAAGTATTTAGCAAGTAGTCAAACGTTTCCTGTAGGCGCCGTTCTTGATGTTTTAACGGGTTTCTTCGTGTTCGGGCGTCATTATTTACGTACGTCATTATTATCGCTCCTGCAGAAGCTGAGATGTCACACAAATCATTAATTTTAGGCAATGTAGACAGCAGACCATGTAGAAAAAACTCCATCATACCTGCGGCTTTCGATGTATTAAGTGGGCTTCAAGAACTCGAGCACGGTTATTAGTGCTCAAAGAACACTTTAAAGAATAAGACAAGCAAAACTTTGTGGCCATATAGACCACAGCGCCTCAGATTCAGTGAGTTCTCGCTGACATTGTGTGCTTTATAAATTAAATTTATTTACTTACTTACTTACTTACATTTGGAATATTGTGTACACGCCTAGTGTCAGGTTTGTACACAAAGAAGTTAAAAGATAAGTGAGTGTAAGTGAGTGAGTGAGTGAGTGAGTGAGTGAGTGAGTGAGTGAGTAGTTTCTTAACAGCAGATCATTACAAAATACGCCATTCAGTGTCATAAATAGTAAAAAGTATTTAATTTACGTGGTAAAGCTAAAAAACCTCTGTAAGATCAAGGTTGGTAAGCTAATACACTGATAAAAGTGTGTATCTTTGATAAAAGCAACGATGTTTTGAGATTCGACATTTTCGAATTTTTTTTCAGTGTCAACTCCAGGACATCCCGACGGTTGTACCAAAACAAGTACAGTCTGTGAGAACGTGCTTAAAATATGAGAACAGACTGTGCATAAAAGAAGTTGGGGATCTACTACTGGAAGTTTTACGGTGACGTCGGCGGTACGCGTGATGGCTGTTTCGAATGACGTTGGTGTGCAACGCCCGAAGAAGTCTCGTCAGCGTCAACGACTTGTGGTTGTGGTATCGCGCCATTCTCTTGTGCCGTTATGCACCGAGACTGGCCGCAATATCACGGAGATTGATGGCCGCGAGACGTGTCCGCAGTTATACTTGATCCACAGGCTTACATTGCTGCTGCTGCTGCTGATGCTTGTGATGCGTCTGCTGATAAAAATCTTGCACGGCGTTAATGCAACTCCTTGACTGTAATAAATGTCCGATCATGTCGCGCCTGGTGCTTATGGGCCTACCAGCCAGTCAGCCTGCCGGCGTCATATCTGTTAAAGTCAGCCATCACACAAATTACCGCGAAATCACGACTTACAACCTGCAGTCCGCCCGGCACTCGTGAAGGCAAATGCGCTTCACATTTGTTACCGCATTCCTTGTCTGCTTCCATTAAACTAAAGAACATTACGACGAAGCACAGCCCGGACTACGAAATTTTTAGAACTAGACTTTAGATGTTTGAATGCATGTTATAAATATGCTACAAATAACTATACCGCATGCATACTTAGCATAGTCAGCAGCGATAATAAAACAAAAATCGCCAGTCAAAATACATGACGGTAAGAGACATCTTTTCAATACAGATTTGTCGATAATCTGACAAATATTCAAATATGACACCTTCAAGATGTCGTGCCTCGTCTTCCGGTCTCTCAACGGCACAGCACCTGTGTACCTCGCCGACAGCATCAACCGCGCAACTGACGTCACCACGAGACGGAGTCTACGTTCCAGCTCATCGTTGTTCCAGTGACTCGTTGCAGCACGATCGGGGATCGCACTTTCCCGATTGCTGCTGCCCGCGCATGGAACAGTCTACCATCGTTTGTCACGTTATCGTCGTCAGTGTCGACTTTTAAGCGTCAATTGAAGACGTACTTGTTCGCGACATCTTACTGGTGACGCTCATTCTAGTTCTCCTAGTTTTCTGTTTGCCGAACATGCCGACTCTTAGTGTAATTATGTTACGTGTCTTTGAAGTCTAATTAGGCCAAATGCCACGATAATATTTTTTGTGCATAATAATAATAAAATACTAATAAAATATACGGGGCAAAGAATCAGTAGTCTACAAAAATCGTACTTGTTAAATAAGTAAAAACCGCCAGTTGGTTTTTTGTTTTAGCACTTGCATATATCTCACTATCCTGCATTGCGATCATATCCCTCAGAACGTATCTAAGAAATGTACGATATATTTACGTCTTTTCCGATGAACAACGACGTCCGTGGGGTTGCTAGCGTGAAATCTCACGATAGAATCTCGACAGAGTGATCAGCGAACGTCACTGACGTTGCGTGCGATATTTTGCACGATAAAACCGACTTGCGACTGAACGCCAAACGATAAAAATTTATGTAACAACTAGCGACGTTGGAATAAAACTTCGAACGCCGTCGATACGTTTTAGTTTTTTTCGTATCCATGGTTGCCATAACTTGAAGTAACTTCTATTTGTATTTGACTGCTATTTAACGCCAGATTTGCTTTAGAGTATTTTACGAGCGCGCTGTTTGTCACGACGCTGAGGCGTAACAAAAAAAGAGAACGAAAAACGAAGGATGCGGCGGCGGCTGCAGAGTCTGATGAACTGTGAAACTGTCCACTCAGTTAATTGGAGAACGAGGATGGCGCCCAGGCGACCAACCACTCGTCGGACCCAAAGAGCGGTGAGACAAATTGGTATTTGCACAGTGGTCTGAATAATGCACAGGATGGTACTCAACTACGATGCCAGAAAAATGCATCAACAATGTCACATTTACGTGTGGCAGCGTATTAATATACCTATTCGCGCAAATGTTAGTGCGTCGGGTGGCAAGTAACACCGTGTGATCCCATACGGCAGGTGACGCTCCGTACATCTGAGATGGATTATCGTTAAGCGCTGTAGACAGCCTTTAACTAACTATGCCTTCACACGCGTCCAATTCGTCCCAGTCCAGAGATCAAACCAACGTATGCCGGACTGTCCTAACAGCTCCGTATTTTCCTGTCAGACGGTTTACAGCCGAGACGAGGCGAAGGCCAACGTCTGACTTAGTGAAAGTATTAGACAGCCGGCGAGCGCTGATGACTACTAATTTTTCTCTCGTCAACCCATCGCTTTCCGAGCTTATTTTCTGACGCCAAACCGGTCCTGCCGACCTGGCATTCCACATAAAGTTCAGAGATACTTCTCGTTGGTATTTCTTGTTTTTAGAATATGTATACTTATTTTAGCATTATTGTATTTTAACGTACGCGTATCCACGAACTGTGATCTCACATAAGACTCACAACAACTCGAAATTTTTGCTTAAACATTTCACATTAAACTCAAGCTTTCCTTGAACAAATGTTCAAAGAGACAAATTTGCTAGCAATTTTTTGGCGACAGCGATTAAATATTTTGATCGCGATTAAATATTTTAATGGTGATTAACGTTTTATCTCGTTAATCGCGCTGTACGCGAGTTAACTGTGATCAATAATGCAGAACTGCTTTTTAAAGTATTGCATTCGTAGACAGATTACGTACGACCGATTGCTATGACAATGACAATATTTTCTCAACTTTTGATGGCCTTTAAGGCTCTTAAAAGTTACGTTATAGGGATTTATACAAATTTACTTTTTAGCCGACCGTACTTTAGTAACAGTCAAGTTATTGGCGTGGTTGTAGTCCGTCCGTCCGTTTGACAGTTTGTAACGGATGTACTGTGGCTAACGGGTAAGGCGAAGAAAAAACTTTGTACACGAATTATTAGCCATGGGTCTTAAACTCGAGCGTGCAAAATTTCAGCTATCTACTCCAAGAGGAACATTTTTAAATTGGGGATTGAATGGACAGGGGGGTAGGAAAAATGTGTTTTCTAACGGAAAACTGGCTATATCTCAGAAACGGTGAGAGATAGAGTCTGGGTTACTATTAATCACTAATACAAAGTGACATATTGGCTTTCAAATGACATAAAAATCATTTGCCTTGAATGATTTTTGAAGTTAGTACTGCAACAGGAACTGTATAGACTATAGCGTCTTTTCGAGCAAAGCGTTTTTATTGTGAAAAATATTTCCAAAACCTGCGTCCGATATTCTCCTGGTTTATTTACTCTGTAACTATTTACATCACCTGGCAAAATAGCTACATGCGATGTCTGTTATACTAGCGTTCATTGTAGCTTTCGAGGCAGCGTTCCGTTAACATAGTGTGCATGGAGCTGTCTCACCTCTGACAAATCGCTTTCTCTCCGTGACTGGAAGTCGGACGCTGGGCTTCGTACGTATAGGCGGTACGGACGGCTTTTCCTAGCGATAGCTGGGCTTCTTGTTACTCTGAACCATTCTATTGGGGCAGAGCAAAAACTGGATTTTTCTCGAAGAATAATGCCTATGCACTTACGCCAATACTTTCGCTTTAACCGCGCGATGCACAGTAAGCAACGCGAGTTATTGCCGACTTAAGTTTTCTGTCCGTCTGTCTGTCCGTCTGTAATGCTGATGTATCGTGGCCATAAGTTGGGTTACGGCACGGTCGGTACCTGGAAACTAATTTCAGGAATACTCAACTTAGAGTCTTTGCTTCACCGAGTGAAAATATCGGCAACCTGATCATAAAGGATTATCCCCAAATGTCGTGTATAGGCCTAAGCTTGATACATGAGTACATTGCCCGCGGTCTAAGACAGTTACTTATTTATCACCAGCACAACATGTGGGGTCCGTTTGGAAACACGGTCATAAACACCAACAGCATCGCGTCGTGTTTATTGCGACAGCAGGGTTCTCTTCTATTTTGTACAAGTTTATAGGGCAGCGCATAAAGTGGAGCGTAAACGCGCTTCACGCAGATCAATCAGTCAAACAGTTTTAAAACGATTAGCTCAGCAGTCATTGCAGTGAAGAGTGGTTAAGTTGAATGAACACTTTTAAGGCGAAATCGCGTTTTGCAGTGCAAGCGATCAGCTTATTGCTATACAGTTCTTGGTGTCGCGTGGTCTGTCTGTCATCCGTAAAAAGGTGGTATATAGCTCTTAATAAACAAGAAATCTAAGCTAATGCTCATGAGACGCGCGAGAGCGCATAGCAGATCCTGTTCCCAGGTAATTTTGCTCTATGTCCATCCATTTTGTCTCAGTTCACTATTCTGCAGTCGAAAATCGCAAAAATTTACTAAAACCCCTTATTTCAGGGCTTAAGGTCACTCAAGGTTACTGATGTTAATAGCACTAAAAAGCACGTTACCAGTGCTTGTTATGATAAGTAGCACGTCTGTGCCTATCTGCAAGCGTTTTCACGCTAGACAAGCAAATAGCGGAAAAATCGCCACTTCTTAAAAGGGTACCCGTCTTTGACACCAGCGTGCGCCGGCCGCATTAAACGCAAAAGATTGAAACCTATACCGCTCAAATCTACGTTCAATGCTGAAAATTTCGTATGCATCTTGGTGCTATCTCCAGCCATTTCGGAACAATTCACTCTTGAAATGTGCGTCGCAGTCCAAAATCGCAAAAAATTACTAAAATTTCTTATTTTGGAGTTTTTCGGTCATTTAAGGTCATCGATCTTGACATTTCTAAGTAGCTCATTACCAGTGCTTGTTATGATAAGCAGCATATGTCTGTGCCTTTCTGCAACCATTTTCACGGCAGACGAGCCAATAGCGGCAAAATGACATCTTTCAGGGTGAGTGCCCCATTTTCACCCCTCGTTCGTGAGGACCCCCTTAAACCCAGCGGCGTGAAATTTTGTCACAAAATACTAGAGACACTACGCTATCTATACGGTGTAAAACCCGAAGTCTTTATCTCACCTGGTCTTGAAACGGTACGGGGACGTGACAGACATCAAGACACCAAGACAGAATCACCATAGCTAACACGCGCTATAGCTACTAGCTATGCTAGCTCTCGCGCTTAAAAACCCATCACAGAGGTAAGGAGCGTTACCTGCCATATGGGATCACAAGTGTTAGCTGCCACACGACACAGGTGAACGCGCCCCGCCGCCAAACAGACCGCTATTCGATTTACCTATATTGTGGAAGGACGAAAGCTGGTGTTTCGTATTCAGAAGACTTTATACACACGACTACAGATGGTGTGACATTATTGAACGCATGCTAGGGGGCCTATATACGGACGCAGTATATAAGGCAGTGGACTCATACATGTTGTGTATAAGCTGTGGACGACCGGTCGGTAAATTCGACTGACACCGGCTTTTTGTGCGTGGTCATCGCTATCGAGTTGTCATTAACGACAGCATCCATAGGATCCCAGCAGAACGGAAATGTTTTAGTCGGTGACGTAGTTGAGACCCTTCGAGTCCAAGTCCAATACGTTCCGTGAGAGAGAACGTTCGCAAAATTCCCTACTCATAATTTGAGCATGCGGCAAAAATAACAACGCAACAGAATGTCAGAAAATAGTCAACACTCGTCTGTGCAACAAGGCAATGAGGTAAAATGCGAAAATCGATGTGGTGCAGTTACTCCTAAATCACACAATCATATGCAGCGCTGAGTCCATTGGGAACAAGTTTGAATTTTAAAAAATAAGGACTCCAGTCTACGTATGTTGTCCAACTTCAGTGCTGCATCATTGGTTTCAGTTCTCAAATTCATTTTCTAGTTGTGGTTTTCATGCAGTTCTGAAGAAAAAAATTTTTTTGTATAGACCCTAGTTTTTGGTCAACTTCAATTCGACAACACAGGTTAACAACGCCACGACATTGTTTATTTTATTGTTCGTCATAAACAACATTATTAATAGAATAGTCAGCAGCTAACTTTCTTCAGTTATTGTCAGCCAAATGTCACGAATAAAAAGTTTTACGTTGAAAGCTGTCGTTTTAAAAATCGTTAAATCTTGTTTTCCCTCGTTCTGTCATAAATAATTTTATTATTTTCGTCGTAGTTCCTTTCGCTTGCCGTGATTTTTTATTTTACAGTGTTACATTTTTTTTTCTTCAAGCTCACGTTTTCATAAAATGACGGCCGATGATTTCCGTTTTTGTTCACGTTTTAGTTAATAACATATCACGAGCCCAGCATCGCACTTATCCTCACACCTCAGCTATTGACTACGATGCTATACGCGTCAATTGATGACGCGGCGGGCTCCAACAACGCAATATGTAAGCTTGGATCTATTGTGTGTACTGTTATGTTGCCTGGAAGGGTACGTCTTTGTCAACCAGACAGGCGTCTCTTTGTTCTAGACACCACCGATATATTGTCGGATCGGATACAATCGCGCTGCGCCAGTTTAAGTTCCAGTTCCAGTTCCAGCGAACGTCGATAAATCGTGCGGCAAATTTGTAGACGCAGAGATATGATTGCAACTTCTCGGTATTTGCGACCTCCAAACACAACAAAAAGAAACTTAACGAAAATGACAACAATAGCAGAAAGAGATATCATAATGCTCCATTGGCAGTATGTGTTATATTGTCGCTTTATGGGGTCGCGTGTAGAATCACACGATGTCATAAATCGCGTGACATCAATTCCACTCCGCAATACATGGTGTACAATAAGTCACATAAATAATCCATAGATTGGAAAACAGCCCCACCGGTCTCGCGCAGTTGCTGAGATATTAATAATGCAAATGTAAGTGCATTGGATAGTGGAAACCAAAAAAAATAGAGCAAAATAAAATAATTATTATACTTTGTTGTTTAAAAAACTCGACTTTAGTTACGGGGTCTAAATAGAAGTGCAGTTTCAGTGGTGTCGCCATGATTTGGTATAAGGGACACGAAACTAAGAGAATATAATTTTAGGACAATAAACAAAAATAGTAAGCCTACGAAATCAATGCAATAAGTGATTTGAAAGTAGTTGCACCATGTTGGTATTTTTTTGTATTTTGCTATATTTTTTATCAGCAAACAAATGCTGACAAACTTCGAACGTTCTATTGTATTGCTGTTTTGCCGTATGCGGAAATTATTGCGAATACGGAGTTTTGCGAATATTCTATTTCGTCAAGCTCATTGGATTTGGACTCGAGACTTGAACAGTTTACAAATAAACACGATTCGGTTTGCCACCATGCGGTCTCTTTACAGCCGTCCAGTCTTAGTGCTATTGGTGCAAACTTTAGCATAGCCGCAAGCAGTTATTCTGACGTTCTACAAATTATAACAAACTGCTGAATAGCTTTGCGCCTTATGGCAGCCTCAGCAATCAATGTTTGCCGCATGCTGGCACGAAAGCAGGACCGAACTCCCCCTTACATAATATCCCCTTATTCTGTCGGACCGTGTCTGAATAGAGGACTTTGTCCTAGGTGGCGGGTTATTTGTCCGAACACTTCCGGGCGCAGGCTAGGTGGCTACAACATCCGTCCTATCAATAATGCACCACAAAGTTCTACAGCACACGTCTGAACATAGGCCTATATAATATACAAGGTACGGACAAACTCCGGCCACAACAAAACTTCGCTACGACAATACCTCTTTCGGCGGAACCCCATGTCATACTTCCACACTTTGCCGTATGTTATGCATTTTCTCGTAATCAGCCAATATCAGCATTTTACGTGATCGATAAAAGTATAAATAGGCCTATTATTCTGACAAATGAATTTGCACAAAAAGTACCGCACAAACAAGTTTAGGGTTTTTCGTGTATAATATTATCGTATGAAATTTGCTTAACCGCCGAAGATTTTTAGACGATGAGTCGAATTGTAAACATATTTTCAACTCAATTTGGAACGTTTTTTTTAGCTGAAGCTGCCAAACACAGGTAACTACTCCATCGTGACGAAGGCGTTGATCTCCCTCGCGGTCAAAAGCTTATGAGGCGTCGACCCCCACAGGCGATCATATCCCGACGACATCCGAAACAGTGGAATAAACCAATATTAACGTTTCGAAGTCTGGTGAAAAAAGCAAACAAAATAACAAATAAAAAATGACTGAAATTAAAGAAAGAAGCGGGAAATATGGCCCCATATTGATTGCTAAAAGTTTGCGCCAATTAATGCCGATACTGATTTAGTCCAGAGCTTTAAAAATGTACATTTCCTAAAAACAGTTTTTAAAGTTTTAAACTTTTAAGGTTTAAAAATGTAAAAAATACATTTGTCGAACCAATTTTTATCCCTAATCTAGTCTGTTTTTAAAAGCACAAACGGCTCACCAGTAAAAGGGCTTGGGTCGTAGGCCGTAAAGTTTCTGTTGCGGACAGTCATAATAGTATTATATAGAGCCATGTCGCATCGGTCGCCTTGCTTTAAACTGAGTACGGCGCTGTAACGACTTTTCCCTGGCAATGCACTAAGCGACGACAACGCCTGCAGCACCTTCCATAGCTTCCAGGCTCCATTAACGACTCGTTTAACAGCGGCGCCTGGCAGCAGAAATTTGTTTATGCTTGCCGCTTGAAACGAACAGCAAGCAAGCAGCACTAACAAAGCTCTGCATAAAGGCGCATACAAAGCGACGTAACTGAACAAAACTGAACTGACCAACAGGCGAATTCGGTCCAGTTCAGTTACGTCGCTATGTATACACGTTTTAAAACAGTCAGCTTACTCAGCTACAACCACCGCGTGCTCGGAACACCTTGGCCAGTCCGGTTAATCAGTGGCGTCGTGGTAGAGGGCCAGGGCGCAATTGCCCCTCCCCTAAATTTTACCCCGTCGATGAATTTTCTTCCAAAGGTACAAAATTTGGGGTGGAAATACCTTATTTTGGTTAAAATAAAAGGCAAGAAAGAATAAAAGAGAGCAAAAGCCGCATGGCGGGGTGCAAATTCCAAAAAGAGAAAAGCAGGTAAAAAAGTCACAACTCAAAAATAATGTCCTCCGTCGGAAATTTGCAGCTGTGTCGTAAAATTGCATCATCCTGCCCCTCCCAACTTTTTTGCGCTCTCGATCGACGCCGCCGCTGCTGTTAATAATCGTGCAAAGAATGTTCGATGTGTAGAGGATCTGTACTGAAATATACTGTGGTTACCGGTACACGTTTTATTTCGGTTTTATTAGACAGACACGCGTCCAATTCCAATGTCACTGTATGCGACGTTATTGTTCGTAAACTGCATTGGCGGGTGGTCTTGCGACTGTTCGTCTGCTGCATGCGGACTCTTAACTCGAAAACGAAGAGACGTTGAAAAACCTCAATTATGGCAAGAAATTCACAGCAGATCAAAATAGTAGATTTTGGCCTCTGTGAAGGGTGGCTAGGCTGAATAGGCAGTGAACTGTGTCTAGCGCTGAAACGCTGAAACTGTGCGCTGAGCAGCCTAAAAATATATCTGGCCATCAGGCCAGGGTTCAATCACTACCCATTATGTTTGCGTGTAGGCCTAAGTGCTTGCCAATCTTATGTAGCGTAAAATTGTCCGTGCTATTGTTTTAAGTCTGACGAAGAAATACGAACGGAGAAATATATTTTATGTTTTTAAAAAATTTTTTTCGTTATATGACATTTTGTGTACTGTTTTACACAACATGCAATAGCACCCATCAGAAAATACTGTAACATTACAGACTAAATGTAAACACTGTTGTGTTTCAGAAAAACTTTGAAAACAAACAAAAAAACTGCCCCAATATTTTTAAGGGTTTAATTAAAATGTTCAGGACGGAGGTTTTTAAAAAGAACGGCAACCGGAAGCGCAGTAGTTTTTCGCGCCTTAACTTCGCGCATTCTTTGAGAATTATTTATCCGGTAGACAAGAAGATTCGACGGCGTCAGTTATAATCTACGATTGTTAGCGCCTCTGAAGCTATGTTCTTACAACGTTTTATAAATGCGAGTGTTTATTTATTCATTTGACGCGGTTTTCGCCGGATCACCTCAGTACATAACTGACGTGACACCCCATGAGTCAACAAGTCAACAAGTGGAGTGGGACGCTGACTTCCTTGTCGCAAACTTCGCTATTGACCGGTTTTCGACATTTGTTTTTGGTGACGAAATCTTCAGAAAATCTGCAGCAAAGTCATCGCTAATTTTTGACACTATTGGTACCCATATAAGTGAAAAGGTTTTAAATTTTACACCTATTTTAAACCATCTTCCGATCGCGCGGCAAAGTTGCACCTCTATCGGTCGAGGGAGTTCGCATATCTCGCGTCGAAAAAAAACAAAGAACGAAGAAGACGCCACCAGTAAACCACAAAAGCTTCAGGCGGCGCTACCGGCGGATGGATGGCAAGCGGAGACAGGAATTTTTTTCACGCCTAGGCCATGCAGCGGGCGATGCAGGTCTGGAAATAAATGAGGCCGGTGCTGAAAGTTCGTCAGGATCAGCTATTACTTCATGCCGAAAAGGCGATGACGTGCTAGACACGGGCGTTTCGCCCACTGTGACAGCGGCCGACGTTAGTCCTTCGTCGTAGGCCTAATTGAGACTAGCGCGTTATATATAACGAAATCAGTCGCCAGTCGCCACTGGCTCGATTGCAGTGCACAGGGTAGATACCCGCTAGTCCACTACACCACCCACGGATTGGACCCGACCCAGCCGGGCGATTGGGTATGCCTTGGCGTGACCGGCCACCGAAATGTTATGCACCAGATAGAGCCAACGGTCCTCACGGGCCGTGACCAGTAGATGTGGGGTGCACGAAGTTGCAGTTCTCTGACACGACAGCTGCAAATTTCCTACAGAGTAAATACGGTTGCTCAAAATTTTAAATCTGCTTCTAAATTTTTCTCAGATGGGATTTTTGAGTTCCATATTTTGCAGCTTTGACGATAATTTTCCGACAAGAAAAAAATTTCGCGACATTTTTCCAACAGCAAAAATTTAAGAAAGCAATATATTACCCTTGCCTTCCCTGTCACGACGCCACTGCTCTCCGTTAATTTTAGCCAAATTTTCTTATAATCATAAAACTTTCTTCCAGAAAAAAACACAATTTTGGGGATGAAAATCCCCATGTGGAGAGATTTCAGGGCAAATTTACAACTTTGAGCACCAGAAATCTTCTGCGTCAGAAATTTGCAGCAGTCGTTCAGGAAAATTGCAACTTTCTGCCATCTCCCCTAACTTTTTCGAACCCACGACGCCACTGCCGCTCATTGCCGTGACAAGCAACGGGTTGGGCAGTCATTGTCAAGTCAGCAGCAGCAGCAGCAGTCTGATGCCTTTCAAATCATCGTCAGCCGAATAACGAATGCCTTTAATTCGCCGACGGGCGGGCGACGACCTGACTATGGAAACGTCGTTACGCCGCAACTGACGTTCTCTGCATGGATATCGAGAGTGTACGACGACCCTCCGTCGACAAAACCCCTTGCGAGAAACCCCCGCCCCTACCAAAAACGGACGTAATACAGCAAAAATTGTTTTTAAAAGATGCAGTACGGCAAAACAAAGAAGTAGGGGTTTCGTCTTAAGGGGGTTTGTCGTAAAGGGGATACTGTCGCAGGGGGTTTCTGTCGCGGGGGGGTTATTTGTACCCAGGATATTAAAAATCCACCACCATTGACGGCATGCAACATTGTGATGTGCCGACTCACGGCTCCTAACGTAACGGCGTCATTGTAAACGAGATTGTCTGGCCGTCTGATTGTATGTTTTTGGAAGTTGTGAAATTTTATTTTTTAGTTTTTAATTACCTCCGCCAAGGAAGTTATGTTTTTGCCAGAGTTTGTTTGTCTGTCTGTCTGTCTGTTAGCAAGATAACTCAAAAAGTTATGCACGGATCTTTCGGAAATTTTTAGGGAATGTCGGGAATGGCAAAAACTACAAGTGATTCGATTTTGTGGGTGATCCGGAAGGAATCCTGGATTCTGGATCACTTTGAAATTTTCGTTAACATTGCGTTAAAAGGGGCATAAGGGAAACCGCTGCCAAATCGAATATGGTGACGCCACCTGGCAAACAGCAAGGCGTTGGCGGAGGTCTGCAGTCTCTGACTGCGTTCTAGTTCATTTATAGTCATATCGTATTTGTATTTTGCAGCGTACACAAGTCCTGTACCGGTAATGTCGCCATACCGATATATGCCTAGATAAAAGTAAAAACCATGTCGAGTGCTGTCTTTAAATAAACTCATAGGTTGAAACTGTAATCAATAAGTTGCATAAATTCATTAAAATAAAACACTTAATTTACCAACTTTTACACATCTATGACTAGGCCTATAATTAGGCTTAATGCGTGCCGCAGCGACATTAATTTTGGCGGACAGTCGTTCCAGAAAGCAGCACATAGCCTTAATTATGTATTGTCATATTGTCACACTGTCTTTGGCTAAATTCGAAGAATTCTTCATTTATACCCCGTTTACACGATGACACAAACATGAAGCTAACGTATTCAAAATACACGTGCACGACGTGTGCTTTAAGTTTGCTTCATGTTTGCTTCATGATCGTGTAAACAGGGTATTACTCGTTACGGAAAGGTTGCGTTATATCGAGAACAAACAAACTGGTAGTAGCACGCACGCATCCATGCACACAGCTGATTATCACACGTACAACATCCACGAATGCTTCATCGCAGTGAAAACCGAGTAATAACTTCAGGACGAGATGATCAGTTGAGACACTGGGCGGTGGCCACTCACTCAACTCACTGCGTAGGCCACTACGTGTGCACGTCCGGTCTGGCGTAAAGCGACAAATTGGATGACTGTGTGCGGCCCTTTATTACAACGCCGCCGCTATAAAACTGGAACGTTTTACCACGGATGGACGCCGTAGTGTGTAGCCGTACCCATGTCTTGGAATGAGAGCTTTACATCGCCCTGGGCTGTTACGGAATGTACGTTTGGTACTGCTGATGCGTGACGATCGCTGCGTGCGGAAGGGACTGGAAATTGCGGTGGCGTAACGGCAGGATGTCGGACACGCGACCGACGGGTCAGGGGTTCGACTCCTGGTCAAGTCGCTATCGCTACTTGGATGGGCAACTGCAGGTCTGCAGATAGGTAAATCATATATAGGGAGCACTAAGGTCAACTCAGCCTTCCATCCCTCGGGGGTAAATAAATGGAGTACCGGCCTTCTGGCGGGGGGCGTTCGTTTGTTTTGGGTGGCAGGTAACACTGTGTGATCCCATATGACAGGTGGGGCTACGGTGACTGAAAAGCGGAGTCAAGTAGAACCGTCGCTAACCAGCATTTCAAAACACTAAAAGAATCAAAGAAAACATACTTTCCTAAACACAATCATAGAAGAAGCTCTCCGGCAGGCAAGATCCATGACGGACTGCATGCATCGCTGGAGCGCCCAACGTCCGGACCGCGTAATGTATATACTGCCTTGTGATATAGTAGGGACTCACTTGCGCGTACGGAATACGTCATACATGTACGTGAATTTTTTTTACTATCAGGCGCGTACAGAGCGACGTAGCTGAACTGAACTGACATGGTTTAGTTTTTGACAAACTGGCCAACGTGCAAACAGTAATGCATTACAGTAGGCACCGTCTAACGGCGTTCATGACTACGTAACTACGCGCACGGACGCGTCAACCAATGATCAGCGGGTTCGCCCTGCTTGCTTATTGGCCATCTATGTATTTAAAAGAGGGATGCTGCAGTTTGGACTGCGATTGGCTGTGACGTCATATAGACGTCGTCACCATGGTGACGCATCGTCAACATCTTTATAGCAAGCGGTAACGCTGCAGCGTATGCAGCGCTGTGTATCGAGGCCGCAGACCGAGATGAGGCCCGAAGGGCCGAAAATCGAGGCCGAAGGCCGAGTTGAGGTCTGAAGGGCCAAAAATGGAGGCCGCAGGCCGATAATATGGCAAAGATCAAGCGGACAGAGAGCGTAGCAACCTGTCCGCTTGTTTCGTTAAAAACTAAACCGTGTCAGTTCAGTTCAGTTCAGTTACTCTGTACACGCCTAGAGATAGGACGAACAGTGAAACAGTGGCACTTTGCAGTGTATTCCAGAAAGTTAAGAACTGATGTCGATGAACGTTTGCGGCGCGGTGGACTGGAGAGTAGCCCACAAATCAACAAGTCAGAATTTGGCAAAGATCCGCTTGAGAATCCCGATCCACAATTCCTATATTCTGACTTAGATCATCCATAGCATTAGCAGCTGAATTGAGTCTGTTGTGTTCGCAGTGTTATATTGAAGCACGACAGGTATTACCCTAACTCCGATAATTAACTTCAACATATCATTTAGCTTTTACTTTTTGCTTGACGAGAATTATTTCGCTTTACTTTGCATTATACTGTTTGGTATCACGTGACTTTTGCTTCTGCTTAGGCCTACTTTTTGTTGAAATCATTTGACTTTTTCTTTTACTTTTACTTAAGTCAGATATCAGTTTACTGCCCCAACTTGTCACACGCAGTACCGAGTCTACAAACCCGCAGTATAACCTACACAAGTTCTTTTGTGGACGTTGGCTGACACGACGCTTGCGCCATAAACATTGACCTGCTCGATTGCGCTGCGTTTTACGCACCGTTGAATCGACTTCTTCTTCTACGCGACCACGCGCTTATTGTTTAGACCCGTCTCCGCAGCTAGCTTCCAATAGCACACAGCAAAATGAGTTCTCCGTGTGGACCCCGTCCATTTAACATTACACAACCTACGTATGCTAACGCACAATCGATGCAAACGGCACGGCGCTGTAGAAATCTTGTGGGGCAGCTTTTATCAGCGGACTAAAAACTATGTATAAGTAAACAAACATTTCATACTGCAGAAAGTTTTCCGATAACAATCATAGTCTGTACGCAGCGCTAAATGGAATTGCGAGTTGCTGGTGTCACCTGGCGAATACATCATCATCATATCATATATTCGTTTAATGTAAAGTTGACAAGCGCAACTTTTAACAACGCAACCACAAGATATACATAATACGAATACGAAAAAGGATTCTGCATTTCGCCTTGTACCGAATTACTTTGGCTTTTGTTATACTACAAAGTGTCACATTTGCTAATGAGTAATTACTTTTTTCTTGATAATATGGCACTCATTTGACTTCATGTTATCTTTTACGTCTGGAAATGTTGGGGCCGCCTAATTACCCGATAGGCCTATGCGACATCAACGCCGCCATCAAGCTTACTCAACGCAGCGGCAAGATGTTCTTTAATCAACAGTATATTTTGCGTATTATTTTGTGTATTCATGCCAGAAATGTCTACTCTAGAACCCGATAAATATAAGCTGTTTAACTTTCGTTACTAACGTACAAAATCTGCAGTCAAAATCGTCTTTTGGAACACGAACAGTTCGTGAAAAATTATAAAACCTGCACACCACACCATCTTACAAAACCCGCAAATTTAACAATTTATCGCTTCTGAAATGATTTTACATTTTTGTTAATTAAAAAATAAAAATGATTTATAGAGATCAGTAAAACCAATCGAATTGATGGCTACTGGAACTGAGGGGAAACGCCCGCCGCTGGACAAACCAAGTAAGTCGTCGATTAGCGGGCGACGGTAGACTGCAGATAAACGCTTCGAGCAAAAAGCAGACGCATCCATCAACTGAAACTGCTGCAAAACGTTCTGAAATTTATTGTGCGCTTTATTATGCGGCCGTCCCAATAAGCGAAAATACTGGTCTTGCCCGTACGTCTATACTTTCCTCCGTCCGTCGGTCCGTATGTATGTGCGTACCGTACTGGCTCCTTAGTAGAAAACAAAAAGCGTAGAAAACCAAAATTAGTTTGAGTGTTCTCCAGCACAGAGGTTAATTTATTTTAAGTAAACAAAACCAAACCGACATTTCGGGGTTTTTTGGCGATATCTGGACTTTCTCCACATAGGGCCTACTTATACCGCGTGTTTATTGACACAGCCTGCGGTATTTTTCTTTACTTTTCGGTGCACTTTTTAGAAGCGTAATTTGCAAAACTTTCTAGGATATTTTAAAGACTTTTTTTAAAATATGCAGATATTCCCGAGTTGTTGTTAAATCAGAAACGTGAAATTTGTGCGTAACTTTATTGTAACCCTTTTTATGTTCTTCTTAGGACTTTCGATATCTTACAAACGTTATTAAGTTTGTAGCGTGTTCATTGTTCAGTGTTTTACGTCATATCATACAGGCAACGCGTGGCGTCGGTACATGGGTCACTGCTCGGTGACGTACGTCGTGTGTGGTCAGTGGTCAGTGGTGGTCAGTCTCTGTTCAGCTGTCAATCATCCACATGCATCTGATCGCTCCGTCGTCGACAGCTGACCATCTGCGTTAAGTCGCTCGACGTTGAGTCTATGGAACTGATCCTCGACTGCGTAGTAATCAGGAGACTGACTATCTCTTAAATCGTGATAAGTTGGGGACTGCTAGGAGCGCCAGCCAAACTATAAGGATATTTGTTTTAAATTTTTCATTAAAAGTGTATGAAAGTTTTCCTACGCCTGTACTTGGCTTATGCGATAATTCGAAGGGTCACCTGTCACATGGGATTACACCCGACACAGATGAACGCGCTCTGCCTTAACTCTAGCCAGACAGGCCGGTACTCGCTTAACCTAACCCGGAGGGATGAAAGGCTGAGTTCATCTCAGCGTTGATAACATAGGCTATTACAAACCTGTCCGCAAATGGTCACCCATCCAAGTACTGACCACTTGATAGCCACCCGGCCGGCAGTCGAACCCACGACCTTCTGATCGCAAGTCCAGCGCCCTGACCGTTAAGCCACTGCAGGCTATACCCAGTTTCAAGCATAACAATACCAAACACACGCGCGCACACATGAGTGAGAAGGCGCATCAATCGATTGTTCATTGCGCTGCTGGCAGGTTCGTTAGACGCATGGCCTGCGAGATCGACTCACTCACTGTAGTATAGGCTGGCTAGTTAGTTCTATGTGCCGTGTCGCCCCGGCATCATCAGTAATCTCCGGAAAAAGACCGCCGCCGACCCAAGACCAAAGGCTGCATGACTTACGGCCAGAGGCCGATGGATGACACGCCCGGAAAATTAGCCGTCCTTGTACCAGCTGTGGCTGCTGTGCGCTGACGATTACAATTTTCGTCTATCTGTGCTGTCGATAGAATAATTTTCAATATTAACGCTGACGATTTTGTGACAGAACTTTTCCCTATCTGGCAAAGGCAAAAATTCTCTAATACTATGCGCAATTCCGATGCTGATTGAATCATTACCACCTCCAATAAGCACCTCCAATTTGGACCAAGTCACTCTCCCTAACAATTTCAGCCAAATCCGCCTGTAACTTTCTGTGTGATCTTGCCAACAAACCAACAGAAGATAATCACAACCTTTTGGGCAAAAATAAAAAAAATCTTACTCGGTGATTACTCTGGGAATAGCAGTAGGCCTATTCAAGGAACTAAAACCGCAGCAATAGCTACAGCTGTTTTGACGACACCATTGACGTTCTGACAACATTGACAGCATGGATGCTGCGCGTCACCGGCAGATGTGTCTCGAACACACCACACACAATACAGCTCTGACGTCGACACGATAACGCTGGCCAAACGATTCTAAAGCATCCCCCGATGAACTACCGTGGGATTAGACTAATGACGGACACCGACTCTATCTGTGTCGTTCTGCTGACATGATGGTTGGTTCGACACATAAAACGAATTAGCGGAGATACTCGGAGTCAATGGTGCACGCAGATGCTCCCACAACGAACGGCATGCGGTGTCGAATCATTGGATCGACGCTGGACCAAAGAGACAGATGAAAACCATACAAAACCGACGACAGCCGTGTAATTTGACTGGTGTTTTTTTCTCAAAGCAAATAAGCGCGGTCTCTATTGTAAGCACATGTACACTGTGGGCAGTATGTTCTCGAAGACTTTCTTAAGTTTGCGTTTTAATAGAATCGTTATGTTTTTTTGCCAAGTTCGTCTGCTTTTTGTTGTTGTTAAAACCGTTATTATTAAAACGCACACCCAACTGCTTACTTGTATATGTTGCTACCTTAATACAAAATATGATATTTTGTGTAGGCTGAGACTAACGGTTTTGGCTGCAACTCGCAACTGGATAATTTTGGTTTGACCCAAAATTTTCCCTTTCTGGTGGCCAAGGACTCTCTCAAGTAACACAATGTGTTACTGGACCCCACAAATGTGTCTGTCGGATGCTTTTAGCGAAGCGCATAAATATGACAGACAGACGACAGACAAGCAGACAAACAGAAAAATGTGACATGAGCGATTCCGCCCAATAATAATATCTAACTGTTAAACTCGCTCTAAAATCACGATTATATTTATCGAGTGTCCAAAATGATAGCCGTGGATCATCTTGGGATAACGTTTGACGCAAGGGTGGGGCGAAAACGAATAAACATTATTGGATCCCTTTTTGCCAGGTGGCAGCACTGTTCTCAAAAATTTAAGATCTCTGATCGCTGCCATTAAATTTACGGGGTCGTGTTGCACGTCACGAGTTCGGTTAAATATGTCATCGCCGATATATCGATCACTCTCGTTCGAGAGCAAGATTAGATCTATCTATCTGCACATTTGCGCGTCGCTGTGCCTCGGTATGAAATCACGTACTGCGACGTCGATCTGATTTGTGACATATCGACGACGCGTCGTGCAAGCTATCGACGTAAATGTCGTTCGTACGATGAACGAATTTAGAGTGACGTCCGCCATCCGCGCCCCGCACGATCGCTTAGTGGTCACTGTTCCTCTCCGGTCAAGAGCAGAACGCTATTCATCTTTCGGCAGCGATGCACGGAATGCCGGTATAAACGGTATATCGCGGTTTATGAAGAACCGGCAAAGTTGACTTTTTCGCCGAACGAGGGAGAAATCGCACTCGATCACAAAGTTGTCCGAATTTTGATATCTCCGTCCGTTTCTGAGTTATTCGCGGTCGAAGTCTGAAGTTGTGCGAAATCGAGCCAAATCTTGCACGTTTTTGGCCTCAAGATTTTTGGAGAGCCTTAAATTTAGGTACGTAACAGAACATAGAACATACTTCCGATCACGTGGCTAAGTTTCACGGCGATCGGCCGACGGGATTCGAAAATCTCGCGCAGTGGCTGTGAAGAAAATGAACATCAGCAATAAAACATAACATCAGCGGGAACTAAAGTTCCAGACGGCCAAAATAAAAATATCTGTCTCTGTCTTCTCAGAAATCGGACAGTTAATGCGCTTCGTATGAGTTACGTGACGATGGGTCCCATTAGCTCATGCCAATCAGCTGCCAATTCCGAGACTGTAAAGCGCTTCTGATCACGAGTTTGGTTCAGGCTCGTGTAAAAAGCGCAAAATATCGTTTACGTTCACTTTTGTGACGCCGATATCTGTGGCACATGATTTAAAGGCGTGTGTATACAAAGCAACAGAACTGAACCGAACCGAACTAGAATGCCGGTTTAGTTGCGTTGCACAAACTGCAACAAGGTTAGGATAGCCGACCGTATCTGAAAGGGTGTATGCCACTTTCTAGTAGTGATTAATAGTAACCTTGGCCATATCTCTCACCGTTTTCGAGATATGACCAGTTTTTCGTTGAAGAGCACAATTTTTCCTACTCATTCCATTTGACTCCAAATTTGAAAATGTTCCGCTTGCAGTAGATCGCTAAAATTTTGCATGTTTAGGTTTAAGGCACATGGCTAATTATTTGGGTAAAAAAATTCCTACGACCCACCGCTTAGCCGCAATACATTCGTTACGAACAGACGACAGACAGACGGACAACATATGACAACCGTACAATAAGTTAAACCGTCAAGTACGGTCGGCTAAAAAGCGAACGAACTTGCATTTTATTTCATTGCAGTAATTTTGCGAAGTAAACAAAGTGACTAAAGCGAGTTCGGTTTAGTTCAGTTTATTTCGTTCACTCTGTACGCGTCTTAAAGCGGCGCTTACAACTGCAATAACATTTTAAAAGCACTAAAACTTAATCGCATGCAGAGGAAAGACTTCGGCTATCGGCGACGTGTGAACCCAACTTTATGCGTCTATCTCAGGATGGATATGCACGTCAGACAAGATGACTAGATGAGCTGGCCGTGGTGTTAAAACGACGTCATCCGGGCGCTGATATCAGGTTGTCGATACGATGACGCGCTACGGTGCTAATAGTTCGGCTGATCCGCCCGTCAATCAAACAATTAATCACGCTGCCAGAACTAATGTCGTCGCTAAACCCGTTATCTGCCACCGGCAACAGGTAACGGCTGAAGGCGCAACGACGTAGATGCATGGTAAGTTTTAGGGCTGTGAGTTGGAAAATTTCAGAAAAATGTTCTCCGGTTTTTTTCCAAATATTGTCCGAAAAACAAAAATTACAAAAATGAAAAATATTCCAGAAAACCCGTGCGTGTTTAACGCTGTGTTGTAGAACCGTAATATCATTATAGCGATGATCTTGTTTGTAGGTGGGCACTTAGGATGGAGTGCGGGGGAGAGTGTGCTTTCCCCACTAGGTAAGAGGTCTGGGAGGAGACTGTGCCGTCTCTCCAGATAATTTTCGGATTTTTGTGTGTGCAAATGGAGCGTTTTGGTGCATTTTTGACACTATTTTGAGTAACTGAGTAGGCTTCTAGAAAGGGAGCACATGCCCCCAGTGCCCACTATGGCTACGCTAGTGTCAGCGAAAGCGTTCAGCGTTAGCGCTTTTTCTGGCTAAAACTCACTGTCATATAACTTCAGAACTTTTGATAAAACTTTTAAACGTAATGTACAAGTGAAAAAGTAATTCGAGTAAAGCTTATGAGACGCGCGACAGCCCATATAGCAATTTCTGTTCGCAGGTTTTTCTGGTTTATCTCCATCCATTTCGTTGCAATTCACTGTTGAAGTGTGCTGCAGCCGAAAATTGCAAAAAAAAATCACTAAAACCCCTATTTTGAGGGTTCAAGGTCGTTCAAAGTCATTGAAGTTTAATCACGAAACTCTTGTCAGCAGTTATTGTTACGGTAAGCAACAAGTCTATGCCTATCTACGAGCGCTAGATGAGCCAACAGCGGCAAAATAACGACCTTTTATGGGGTAACCCTCTTTGACGCCCGCGTGCGGTGGCCACCTTGAACCTAGGGGGTCGAGACTTGAACTGCTAAAATCTACGTTTAATGCTGAAAATTCCATATGCAGGTTTCGGCGCAATTTACTCTTAAAATGTGTGTTGTAGACAAAACTTGCGAAAAAAATTACTGAAAACCCCTATTTTGGGTGTTCAAGGTCGTTGATCTTGATGTCAATCAAAAAAGCGCGTGGGACTTCTTATTAGTGATAAATAGGCTAAAGGCCCTATCTCGCACGTTTCTGAGATATGGCGAGTTATTGGCTCAAAAATGGCCACTTTTTGTACCCCCTCTCATTTAGCGCCCTCGATCGGGGTAAACTCATTCGAATTTCGGAAAAAAGCTTTACGAATCCTAAAACTAGAGTCTCTGTGGCAATCCATGGTGAAGATTTCGTGATTCTAGAGTGCGTTGTGTTGACACAATACTGGAGTAACAGACGGACGGACCGACGGACGGACGCCTCGACGATGGCTAAGACGCGCGAAGCATTACACGCTGTCGCGCGTAAAAATGCGAAAATCGTTCAATATTTGGCGAAGATATGGAGTAAAGTCGGAAGCTTTCGGCCCACTCTGTATACCAACCCGCCGATGACAAGCGATCGGCGCAGCGCAGTTCATAACGTATTTCTTCTGCGTTTTTTATCTACTTCGGTTTGGTACTTCGTGCTACCATATTTTATTGGTGGATAAAGGGGTGCGGCGTGTGCGATTGCGTGTGTATAAATAAGTATGAAAGGGCGTTGCGACGGGTCGGCGAAGCGGACTAATTCACGGATATAACGTATGTGACGCCACTGTTCCCGCGAACAATGCAGCAGCAGCAGCTGTTTGTTTTGCTTGCATCCGTAGAGCCGAGCCGATCAAGCACTTCGATCCACCGTCCTGCTGGCGTCGCGCCTTCGTTTCGTGTTAGTCGTCTTCTGAGCAAATACACTTCGTACGACTGCATGTGAGATTTTGTGGCGCTTACGACCAATGCTTGAAGTGGGACGGTATGGACCGGTATGGCATACGTGCACTTCCTTGGCCGCCTGGAAAGCATACCGCAATTTCTTTTTCGAGACAGTTATACAGTAAAATACTAAATGCTCACTTTTGCCCAGTATTGGACCTGCAACCGACACTCGATCGACAGTTACCACACAGGCAGATTATGGGTTATTGGAAAACCTAGAAAATTTAGTGCGACTAGTTATAGCGCATCGAACTATAACATAAGCCTATCTGGCACTTCACTTTCGCTGTTCTTGTAATTTGTGTATACACTGCTGCAATATAGAATGTGTAATTTTTATGTGCAGCGACGAGCAGAAAGAATGAGGGAGACCGAGATAAAACAATGACATACGCCGGTTCAAAGAAAACTACCAAGAAACTTTCCTCTCTCGACAAACAGGCGACGGAACGACCGGCAAGCGAGACATAAGTTATACTGGCTGCAGGACGGACAATGCACAAAAAAGCGTTTCCAACAGCGGGCTGGCAGACGGAGGTCTACAACGCAGTTCATACATCAGCGATCCGATGCCGCGCTCAGTGAGCATCGAAAACTGCAGTGCAGCGGCCGCCGGAGCTAGGACAGCGCACAAAATCCCCCTCCCACATTCAGACGTTTTAGTGCCCATCCCTATTAGGCAGGGATTTCACCAGGGACCAGGGTGGGGGATTTGTTCTATATCATATCAACGTATCTTCAGAGTCTGTCCGGTGGGAATTTTGTCCAGGAGGTTATGTGATTCGTTGCTGTTAAAGGCTTCCAGAAGCAGCAGCGTCGTGCGTTAAAAAGTTGGAGGAAGACAGCAGGGAGTTGCAATTTTCCGTCAGACGGCTGCAACTTACCGGCAAAGAAAGTGATCAAACTTTTAATTTTGCCATAAAATTCCTCCGAAGTTGAAGACTCACAATCCCAAATGTTGTATTAGGCCTACTGTAAAAAATATCTGGACACAAAGACAATTTTCCGATAGACTGAAATTCAGTGGAGAAATTACCCTCATTTAATCTTCCAGATGCCAATGCAATGTTTAACAGCGCAGTCCTGAAAGAAATGGAAGGTCGCTTGGAAGGAAACTTAGTGGAGAAGGGTAAAGACTTGCATGAATTTTCTGTGTGCATGTTTTGCGCTGTGTTCTGGAATCGCAATACGTGTATGTACAAAATGTAAAATTATTACACACCGAAGGTTACTGCAAATTTGTAATATTTTTTTCAGTTACAGAAATTCTGAAAGCATTGCAAAATATAATTGGGCAGACAAAAAGACACGAAACAAATTTACAGGCCCACGCTGAAATTAGCCAATTTTGAACACAATAACAGTTGGCGGATGAAACTGTGAACCATCTTTTTGTTTATGCTTAGGCCTATTTTTAGCAAAATAGTGGGCACGTAGACACATCCCCATTCCCTCCCTGGAATCAAGTGATGTCATGGCTCCCTATCTCCCGTGTCCTTGCCCCACGTTACCCCTGCTGGCTGCGCTTGACGGCGACAATGCATGTCAGCAACGGGTGACGTCCATCACCCTTCAGCCCGCGCCCACCACCAGATCACACCAAAACGACCGACTCCGACTTCGTGTTGTTATTAAAAGTCCGATTTATGTCGCTCGCGCGGCCGGATCTGATGGTCCGGCGTCAAACACCGGCCGTGATGGTTGACCACACGTACAAATACACTGTGTCCCAAAAAAAACATCCCCGACATTTTCAGCTGTATCTTGAAAACAAATAATCAAATTATAATAATTTTTGGCATAAATATTCCTGACACAACTTGCCATCAAACGACCGTTCAGTTTCCCACCTCACCCAATGTATGCTTCTGCACTACCTAGGGAAAGCAGATCAAGCGAAATATGCATTAAAATAAACAGAAAACCTGAAAAAAACATCCCCAACATTATCGATCGT
>Ga0056128_1001282_pt1 | contig 27483 bp, 15 predicted proteins | sample WorMetLIZISLAND2_FD_71113 | JGI IMG/M metagenome (GOLD analysis project Ga0056128, IMG submission 71113) | Marine gutless worms symbiont microbial communities from Max Planck institute for Marine Microbiology, Germany - Olavius geniculatus... ... | reverse complement strand
ATAAAAGCAATATTAAAAAAGTATCAAACTTAGTAAAAATATTAAACTTAAATTAGCCCAACAAAAAACTTAACTACAAACCTATTATATAATTTTGTTAAATACGTTTTGGTAAATAAGCGGCCTACATCTACAGCTGTGGCCTTTTGTCCGGGTGGCCTTTTGTCCGGTGGCCTTATGTCCGGTGGCCTTTTGTCCGGTGGCCTTTTGTCCGGGGGTGATATTTCTGGTGGCCTTTTGTCCGGTGGCCTTTTGTAACACCTGTTACAGACGGACAGACGGCCGGATGACAGACAGACGGACGACAACGATGCCAAGAATGCCATACACCATAACTGCAGCACGTCAAAATCGATCACATAACGGACAGTTTTAACTGTCAGTACAAACTTCCTTCAAAAAATGACAATAACAAAAAATGTCCACCAGGGGAATGAAACACTTTATTAATAGCCTACAGTATACGTACAGCGTTCACGCAAGTTCATCGCAACTTCTGAAAGTCTCAAGTCGTTTGAAGTCGACTCAAGTCGACATGCTGCTGTCAAGTCGAGTCAAGTCGGATGCGCTCAAGTCAACCGCCGTCGACTTGGGGTCATTTTAGCCTTAGGTCGGGTCAAGGTTCTGTACCTCAGCGACTCGCAGGTCTAAGTAGAAGTTGGACACAATTATAAATCGATAAAGAACACCTGCGAATTGTTTACGTCAGTCGCCAGGTAAACAGAAGAACCGCCCACTCATAGTTATTCCATGCTGGTATCGTAAATAAGCAAAATTTTCATCGCAAATACCGTAACCAACCGCCTTCTTCGCACGCACCATGGTCGCGCCAAATATACGGGGTTGACCCAAAAAGTAAGCCATTGCACTTTGTCCATGTCTTCGCTAAAAATTGATCATTTTCACACTTTTTTTCACCAGTGGACTCTGTAAGAAATTTGCTACTCAGCGGCATGCACACCACACTTATTATGTCGCTACACTACCTTGTAAAATATAAATATCCAAAAACGTACAATATCTACAGATGGACAGAAAATCTAGTAGTAAATTTTTAAAGTATTTAACTTATATGTTAAAATAAGAGTTATAGTAAGTGTCAAAAACTTTGAAGGACATATTAAACATTTTAGAAAATAATTTGAACGATTTTACTGTGCATTGATTTTCAATGTACATTAATGCTGGTTGATGGCTGCAATCTTGCTCAGTTAACTGCTTAAGCATAAAGAGCAGTGTATTTCAATTGTGAAGCCCTACAACCTGTGCACTATTTTTTGAAAAATGAAAATTTACTCCGTAGCTACACCTAAACCTTTTTGATACTTACTATAATTTGTCTTTAACATTTTATTTAAATACTTCAAAAATTTACCACTCGACTTTATTACCATGTGTAGATATTGTAGCCTATGTTTTTGGATATTTATATTTTACAAGGTAGTGTAGCGACATAATAAGTGCAATGTGCATCCCGCTGAATAGCAAATTTCTTACAGAGTCTACTGGTAAAAAATGGTTTAAAAAATTTTAGCGAAGATATGGAAAAAGTACAATAGCTTACTTTTTGGCCCACGTACCTTGTACAAAACGTCCAGCTGTAGATAGACTTTTAAACACAATCTTAAAACGTTCTTATTTAATATTGCGTACGGACTTTAGACATCATCATACCGTTTTTGTTAGGTTTTATTGTTATATTTCAGGCGTAGTGTTTTTAGTTGTTAAGCGCTGCCGTTCAGGACTGTAGGACGCGCTATATAATTTTTTTCGATCGATTGATTGACTGATTGATAGTCAGTTGACCATACCGCCTATATCCGAAAGCCAGCGCTAGACTTCTGGTAGCGAAAAGATTAATTTCCAGATCGAGCGACTATAGGTTTAGGCCTAGTTTACAGTCCCAAACATTGATCAGTGACACTGCTATATCGAATGCTACAATCAATAGTAAGATGCGATATGGTAATTCGGCACACTTGGGTGACGGTTGCAGGCAGCAACTTTGCATTCAATAAATTGCTACTATAACCGATGCAGATAGAAAGTTATAAAGACTGCGATATTATGGTTATTGGATTGACAGCCAACTCTTCATCACCCTATCATCAAATGGTAGGCTTACCATCGCCGACCCTTTACGACGTACGGTTTAGCAACAATACATGGGTTGGATATAGCAGCGTTAGATATAGCAGCGTCACCATAGAGTGCATGGCACTGTAGTCACTCTAAGAAATTTCATTCTTTCCGCGACCGAAAGTCGGGCGCTGGCCTTCCGATAGGCATAGTCGAGGCGACCGGTGTGGTCGGCCCAGCTTAGCGGCAGCCGGGATTCTTCTCTATGTCATAATAACGACGCAGTTCGTCAATCGTCATTACGACACGTCGTCGTCGTCGTCGTCGTAGGTGCACTGTTCGCTGGTGCGAACATAGCATGGCGGCCCGGCAGACCAAGCTCCTCCAAGCTGCACGATCTTTTATCGACAGTAGCAACTTGTCTGTTGATGAATTTGTCCAATCCTTGATATCATCACATCACATCACGCCCATCGAGGTCTACCGCTACCACGAGTGCCTTCTACCATTTCTGAAATGATGCACTTCTCCAAGTTTTCGTCTTGCTTTATCATGACGTGTCCGAAAAAAATCTCAGTTTTCTGGCTGTAAAGGAACTCCATAACTTTCTTCCACAGCTGTTTCTTCCAAAATGTCTCCGTTTCGTCTTCTGGCTCTCCACGACACAGATCGTTATCACGACTTTAAAATGTTTTTTTACGCGCGAGTGCTATGCCAAGCGCATTTTAGCTACAGCGGTGGCGACCGTATGTCTGTCTGTCTGTCTATAACAAGAAATTTGAGCTAATGCTCACGAGACGCGCGAAAGAATAGCAGTTCCTATTCGCAAACTGTCAGTTTATCTCCAGCCATTTAATTAGTTGCAGTTCATTCAAAATATCGACCGACTTTCAATTTTTTTCACTGACACATTTTGTGAGAAATTTTAAAAAATTCGCTATAGAGATATTTGACAATTTATATTACACAAGGTAGTGTAGCGACGCAGTTAGAGTGTGGTGGATGCAATTTTTCCATAGAACGTGACAGTAGGCCTATATGAATTTGAAAATTAATCGGTAGCGTTTGCTACGGATATGGAGAACACTCAGAAAAGTTGGAGACTTACTTCAAGTTACTTGTCTGGCTCATCCTGGAGGCTTCGCATTTGGCACTTGTGAAAAAACTGCTATCAGAAAAACAAGTAGACCTACTAACCTCTATGTACTGTACTTCATGCGTACTACTGCGTGGCTGACTGCGGCTGCTGCTGCTGCTGCTGCATGCTCTAGACTACCTGTAACAATACTACTACCAGTTATCGGCTCATTTCACTTTCAGTACCTGCTGATCCTACACGGTGCTATCAGGTAAGTGCACGTTGCCTAATATGCCGCATAACATGTCTTGCCCGTCCGTTCGCTCGTCCGTCCCTCCGTTCGTAACCTGAAAACAGAATAGCATTAAAAACTTAAATTAATGCGAACACTTTTCTGGGCTAATGGCTGACCGGTGGCCAACTTTCGTTTAAAAAATACATCAAAGATCAACTTGAGAATACTTATCTGACGTCAAAAACACAAGACAAGTAACTCGAGCAATGCTCACTTGACATACGTCAGCATCGGTGCTGCCATTTGGGAAATCAGTGTACACAGTACAACGTGCAATAAAATAATAATGTGTTATGAAAAAGTACCCAAATTTGAAGTATCCGTGCGAAGAACTTCTTGAACCTAGTAGGTCGAAATACAGACAGTTAAAATCTATACATTTTTACGGTAAAAAGTTCATGTGCACATTGTCTTGCTTTATTATTAGTAATTTCGGTGCAATTTACTGTCGAAATATGCGTACCAGCGTAAAATCGCGAAAAAATCACAAAACTCGCTTTTCGGATTTCAAGATTGTTCAAGGTCATCTTGATAACCTGGACAGTTAGTAGTGTGCAACCGTTTTCATGCTAAATTGAGCCCTAGTGGACAGTAGCAAAATCGCGCATTTTAAAGGGGTACTCAGATTTGACGGCCGCTTGAACCTAGGGGGCTGACATTTAAACTTTTGAAATCAACGTTTTTTGCTTAAAACTCTATGTGCAAGTTGTCTTTGTCTATTTCCAGTCATTTCGGTGCAATTTAGGCTTACTCTTGAAATGTGCCTAGCAGCCTGAAATTGCAAAAAAATACAAAGACCCCTTATTTTTAATGTTTAAAGCCGTTTAAGGCCATCAAAATTCAAAATTAGTACCTCCGAAAAGCTCTCCAGCAGTAATTGCCTGTGCTTATCTGCAACCGTTTTCACGCTAGACAAGTCGACAGCAGTAAAATAAAAAATTTGTATGGGGCTACCCCTGTTTGACGCCTTCGTTCGAGGGGAATCTCCAAACCCAGCGGCACGAAATTTTATTTTAATTTCAGGCTACATATCTTATTAAGCCACGTTTCTCTTTTCTTGCATTTAATCGCACCTTCGGGTGCTTTAATCTGTCATCATAATTTAATTTTTGTGCCAATTGTTAATTTTGTAGATTTTTAATTAACCTTATATCTTTATTATAGTGCGGGGCCTTCCGTATTTGTAAGCAGTATTATACGTGAGGTTTGACCAGACTTTTGTGTACATGTAATGGGAAAACCGTTTCTTTTGATCTATTTGAGAAATTTTCTTTTTTGTCATGCCGAGCACGTGATTAGCTTTGCTAACAGCCTTGCTGCACTATTTCTCTTACTAATTCAGACCCTCGCTGACACATTGTACCTAAATCTCTCTCTTTTCGAACACTGTCATTGATATTGCCTGCCGTCCGTTGCAATAAAAAACGTTTTATACATTTTTTTTATTTTTGCCACGTTTTAACTTTTTTAACGTTTTTTTTTATTCTGCTCAACGTTTTTTTAAAAACGTGCATTGAAAATCTCATGAAAAGCTTCGAGAAGTACTTTTAGAACCACAGAAAAAATAATAAGTCATAGTGATGTATTTTATTTAGTTAGTTCAAATATACAAAATAAAAAGTTTTTTTTAACAAATATAATTATTTGGTTAGTTTAATGCTACGGTCTTATGACAAAAAATTGAACTAAAATTGAATAAAGTTTTTTTCTATCTAAACTATAGTTTAAGGTATACTGCACTTACAGCATTAAGAATTATGCAAGAGAATGAAGAAATTATGGCCAACGTTTTTTTATTCAACGTTTTTAAACGTTTTTTTATTTGTGCCACGTTTTGACGTTTTTTGACGTTTTTTAAATATTTTTCCTGGAACGTTTTTACATATATGCGTAGAAACTATAGACCAAGAGTAGTATTGACTTGATTGCATTGAATATGCATACGTTCCTGAAAAAAAATTGCATTCACATGCAAAGTACCCTGCGTTGCGTTTTTGTGTATTATTATTTGACAAAATGGTCTCTTTTTGCACCACCCTCTGTAAAGAAACAATAAGCCTAAATGACATTTATCAGACTTGACAAGCCGGTTAATATCAAGTGGCGATTGCACGCTTCAATTACTAGTATACCGCGAAGTCAAAAGGTCATAGTCAACTGCGATATCTATGAAAATGAGGTTTACCACAGGGTTTGATAGTACCGTTTATCGGCGTCGTAATCTGGCAAAAGCTTAGGCCTATCTGTTAATATTTTCTTTGCTTTCTTTGTACTTTAAAATTAGAAATGTCTTCCGAACATCTTCCCTTGCATATTCTACTGTATTTACAATTTTACACTGTGTCTCAAAAAAACATCCCCGACATTTTCAACTGTATCTTGAAAACCAATTAACAAATTTTAATAATTTTTGGCACAAATATTCCTGACACAACTTGCCATCAAATGCCACTCAGTTTTCCACCTCACCCAATGTATGCTTCTGCACTACCTAGGGAAAGCAGATCAAGCGAAATATGCATTAAAATAAACAGAAAACCTGAAAAAAACATCCCCAACATTATCGATCATACCTTGAATAAAGATTAGCAGATTCTAATAATAATTGGCAGAAATATTTATGAATGAAACGACCTTGATTTCTACAAAAAATCGTGTAGATCTAAGCAGTATTTCTGAAGTTAGAAGCTATATAACAGAGTGGCCCCGTTTTTTTGGGCCACCCTGTAGGTCTTCCAATTACAACCCGCCCGCCCTCCTAATTAGCATGTTAATTACCATAGCTCGTCGAGCTAGGTGGATGAATGCTAGCAAACATCGAGCAGGCGTCGACCAATTGGCACGTGTATTTTGAATACATTTGCTCGACGTTTGCTCGATGTTAACTCTATCGTGTAAACGGATGTACAGTACGTCGGCTGGGTCCTCAAACTGGGGCATCGCACCGACGGGCTGTGATGTGTGAACAACTTGCCCATGGTTGTTACCTGATAGTGGATTGGCCCGGAGTCGAACCACGACCTCGCGATCATTGGGTCCGACGCACTGACCACTAGACTACCAAGCCACATCTTCTTCTAATAATATCTCACGACAACGGGTCATCGTATTATCATGCAACTCATAGGGCCTAACAATATTATCTGTGATGTATTTCTCGCAATTTTAGCACTTCTAAGTGCAAAATGTCGTCTACATTTCACAGAAACGCGTTTGTGGTTGCTGAGTCTTCGCTTCGAACAATGCACGCTAAGCTTACGACGTTCCCCAAACTCACCCCAATAGTCGGCTGCATAGTTAGGGGACACACCATCTCTACTCTCCCCTCGCCTCTGACGCTTTGGACGCGAATATGGATTATCGGCCTCTCTAAATGCTGCCTCGCCACTAATAAGCCTAATCACCAGGCTAGAAAAACACGCCTAATTATTAGGTTTTATGACTGTGTCGGCGGCTATGGCCGAAGGCGTGAATGCTTGCAATAGACTAGGTTTAATGGTTTAAATGGTATAACTTTTCATGAGAAACCTATTTTTAAAATACGGAGCGTCGGATGCGTCGCCTGCCATATGGGATCACACAGTGTTGCCTATCAGCCACCCGACAATGCAGGTAGACGGCCATAACCCCGACCAGGAGAGCCGGTGTTCGATTTACCTACCCAGCAGGGGTGGAAGGCTGAGTTAATTTTGGTGTTGGTTATGTACAGAAATTGTTTGCCTGTCCTGGTTTATCCACCCAAGTAGTAACCACTTGGTAGCGCTTTGACCGGGAGTCGAACCAACGACCTCGCGGTCGCAAGTCCGACGTCTTAATATCGTCACACTACCAAGCCACCTAATCACACTGAAAGCGCATTTCCCGTCTGCCGAGCCACAAAAACAGCGCCGCTGATAGGGAGAGGAATACGATTGTTTACAGTGATCAGCCATCTATTGAAAGTCGATCAGAGTCAGACTGCTCTGTGTCCCGCAGGCTCAGCTAATAAACGGCTTTGTTCGCGACGACGCATCCAGCAGCATGGCTGTAGGTCTATCGCATACACCTTGACTCAAAAAAGACGTTTGCCATTTTTATTGTTTTGACTAATTCCGTAAAAATTGTCCAAATTTAATAGTTTATGGCATGCAACATCGAGAAAAAACTTGACGTAAATAACTTTAATTTGTCCACTTTACTGTTAATACTGTTGCTACATTACCTAGTAAAATGCGCAAGTCGTAGTTTAGCCGTTAACAACAATGAATTCATACTGGGTAACGCAAGCGTCGGCTCAAAAATATACGAAAAACAAAAAAATCATTAAAAAACTGTGACTTTAATTAATCTTATTTTTTGAAATCATACGTCGAGTCGACGAACTGAAATGATGCATCACCGGCGAGTGGGTTGCTCACGGTCACGCGGTTATTGAACGTGCTGTTGGCGAGGGGCGTTAATGTCTACCGTTTACGTTCATGCTGGAGGCGGACATATTAAGCACATGATGTAATAAAGATGATCTAATGTGACACGTGTAACTTTTGGAGAGACAATACTTGCTAGTCGTGTTTGTCGCTCCGTATAGTTAGTCAGTATGAATGCATTGTTGGAAACGGCCAAACTATGACTTTGGCGTTTCACAAGGTAATGCAGCAATAGTATTGAGATGAGGTGAGCGAATCTACCTAAATTTACGTTACGTTTTTCCATGAGGACAGAACATTGCAAGTTTCTGACAACAGAATTGTAGCTAGAAGTACCAAAGCTTTTATTTTGAATTATTGTATTGCACGTGTAGAAAAACGATATGATTTTGATTAGCAATGCATCGATTGCACAAAAAATGCATTTTAAACAATCAAGCAACGTAAAATAAAGATGACGAGATATTTTGAAAGACAATTACGAATTATTTTTTTTGTTTCGCACTAGGCTTACGAACTAACATCAGACTAAATAAAAAAAATTCCGACGGGCTAAAAAAATTCTGGGCAAAAGGCAGCTGCTACCTCTGGCGGGGCGATGACCCAACAGAGGCAATGACACATACAAAATGTCAACGGATTTGCTATAGCGATAAAACAATAATTAGCATCAAAACGAGATTAATTACCAACGTGCATGCTGTATGCGCATCTTGGAGGACTGGAACACATAAAATTTTGTGCCATCATCACAGAGATGGTGCAGATGCGACTCCGCGGCAATAAACACGGGGCAGCTAGTACGTACGGCAGGTGGCATATGACCAGATCACAGCAAGATCTGGCCATAAAGAACAGGCCGACGATGGGTAACCTACCTACGTGCTATAGGATAGTTAGCCTAGTAGTAGATAGCGTGACGTCCGCCGGCTGCCGGTCCGACACTAATTGCCTACAAATTTCGCTAACAGCAAGTGCAGCAAACTTCTGATCTAATGATTTTAATTCAGTTCGTACACAACTTTTATCAGTGCTGCAACTGTTGACTTCGCTGTTACTGATACATAGGTTGGTGCAGTTTTATGTTGTGCCAGCGGCTACTTAAATCAGGTTTTATGTGCATAGTTCTTAGTACAATAATGCTTTTTTGACTGTTGAGTGCTCGATTTTACAGTGATGGGTTCAAGGCCCGCATTTTAAAGGTCAAAGCGGATGACAGGACAGTAATCTTCGAGGTCAGAGCCACTGAGTACATACGAAAGTAAGTAAGTAAAGTACAGCAAATATGACGATTTTATACTGCACACCAAATAACAGTTTAGTTTTATTCAAATCGTAATGAACCATGAGATGCTCAGACAACGAGAAGTTACCTGGTGCTTCAAGACCAGTTATAAACGTCAAAACAAAAAGTCATCTGCTTTAGTTTAATGGCACAAAGCACATTCGTTACACATGACTGAAGGCCAAGGCGTTGATGCCAAGGCCAAGTCCACAACTTTGTCCTCGAGCTGTCGTCGCGCTCGAGGACTGTTGTCGAACACTCCAACTTTGCGTTTTTACGCGCGAGGGCTAGCATACGCGTAGTAGCTATGGCAATACTGTCCGTCTGTCCGTCACGACCCGGTATCAATTCAAGCCCTGTGAGATACAGACTTTGGGTTTTTACCGCATGCTAGCCTAGAGTCTCTAGTATTTCGTGACAAAATTTCATGCCACTGGGTGAAGGAGGTCCTCACGAACGAAGGGGAGAAAGAGAGGCACACCCTCTTAAAAAGACGTTATTTTACAGGTATTGGCTCGTTTAGCGTGTAAATAGTTGCAGATAGACACAGATATGCTGCTTATCATAACAAGCACTGGCGACGAACTTCTTAGGAATGTCAACATCGATGACCTTGAATGACCTTGAACCCCACAATAGAGGGTTTTAGTGAATTTTCGCGATTTTAGGCTGTGTCAAAACTATACGTATGTCTTCGCCTTCAGCTCAATGGAAAACTCTGTTACCGAGATTTTTTACAGAAATTAGACGGAAGTTAAATGAGAAATGTTAAGAGAAATTGCGATTTTTAGCTATTTAGTCGCCATATCTCAAAAACGGTGGGAGATAGGACCAAAGTTACTCTTGATTACTAATAGGAAGTTGTGTGCTCGCTTTCGATTTTTTGAAAAAATAATTAACGATTTTGAATGATTTTAAACAGACATTACAGTAGGCCTGCTGTTGTACTGTCGATATGTAAAATGCCAGTCACATTAAACATGTTTTTTATATTCAGACAATGTTTCGTGCTTGTACTATAAAACTAAACAGCTCTTTCAACTTCAATAGAAACTAAATAGGCTTAAGCAGGCGAATGGTGAACGTCTGTGATCGCATTAGACCTTATATCGCAAAGGTGCATGTCTTCAGCCTGCACGGCTGCCATGAGTTTGTTTTGTCATCCATCATTTTATTCTATACAACTTGTTCTATTCAGCGTGCGTATCTCTGACGGAAACCGTCGCAGTTTTCTTCCGTTTTGCGCGATGAATGGCGGCTTTTTGCCAGCCTCGACTTTTGTCCCGACCGGTGCGTTTGAGTTGGACGCCGTAACTTACAAACACACGATGCGGTACGATGCTATTACGACGTTATAAAAACGTGTCTGTGGCGTCAATACATAAACTACAAGGGAACAAGTTATCCTAAAAGTTTTAGGCCGGGGAAGGGGGGGTCGTTAGTGTTCCTCCAAAGTGGGGGAATGGTGACTTGGATTTACTGGCAGCTGCTCGCTCCATTTTAGCGTTAGAGAAGTTGTCAATGCACTAAACATCTTTTGCGGGTCAACAGACTATGCTGGGAAAGCGCCGACGTTTTCTAAACCCCCTCGTCGGCTGGGGATGCAAACCCCCTCCCGAAATCCGACCCCGTCGCCCAATGTCGTCATGCAAAAGGGCGTTGAAAATGTAGAACATGACATTGACGGACATTCTTTTTCCTCATCCTGCTCTGTTAGCCAGGAAGTGAAATGATGCTCAGCTTTGCAGTGACAGGTCGTAGGCTCCCTGCAAGATTTTTACGCGCTATTGAATAACTAGGCATAAGCTTATGCCAAATTTTTACAAGTGCTCAGCAAACGACAAAGCAATCCCTGCGTGTCTCAACGTAAGTAAATGAACAAGTGAAGTAACGTGAATTTATGTAGCGCACTGCATAGTGTAAAAACAGCTATAGGACCTATTCTATATGCTACGCTACTGATTATTTATAACTCGTCCAACAATGCAGCAATACAGTTTGGTCCGTCAGTGTCAGGTCCTGCATTTTCAGGCGACCCTCCTGCAGTGGTGGACCAAGACAGACGCCGCGCTGCACGTGTTCTAGCAAAATTAGACAGCTTAGTCAACGTCAGTTAACTGAGTTAAGGCAGAGGAAAGGCCCCACTAGCGATGCATGCAAGCTGCGTGCATTCTGCTGCCATTGGCGACGGCATCTTCTCAGCGGCTGCTGCATCTGTCTGGAACAGTTTTCCCGAGTCAGCACGTACGGGCATCGCCGTCATTGCAAGTTTTCCGCAGTAGTCTGAAGACCGAACTTTTTGTTCTGTTTACAGCTAATCTAACTAACAGCGTCTCATTGCACTGACTACTACGACTTCACCGTTACTGCTACGTGGCCTTGCAGTATTGGGCTTATGCCACGTTAAAGTACATTCGTTCACCATATCATCGTCATCATTATCATTCTTTATGCATGTCGTCGACGGCGTGCACGAGCCAACTCAACTGGCTTTGAGGAGCAATATAAAAGTTTACTTGCTTAATTTGTTACATACTTACTTTAGCTACGTGTAATAACCGCGACATAAAAGATTTTCCAGCACCTAAAATTTGAGTAGCGAATAATAGGCCTAACAGCGCCTCGAGTTTTGCAAGCTCGTTTAGTATACCCGGTTAGTAATAATTACGTTCTTATTTGACGTTACTATAGCCTACACATTCTAAAACAGCATAATACCAGACTACGTTCGAATGGTTGTTGCTGTGTTCTATATAAACTTGCATTTAGGCTATCTTACGCAATAGACGAATTGCGGCGCCGTTTTACGCGCAACAGCAGCTACTACTGTAGCGCGTCTTACCCATCGCAATTCTGTCTGTCTGTCGTCTGTCTGTCCGTCTGTTCGTCACACTGGTAGATCAGTCAAAAACGGTGCAAGCTAGGATCACCAAATCTTCACCGTCGGCTGCCTAGAAGACTAGTTTCAGGAACCGTAAAGCTTTTTTATAAATTCGAACGGGGTCACTCCGAAAGAGGGCGCTAAATGAGAGGGGGTAAGAAAAATTTGCGATTTTCAGCCGATACGGCGTTGGCTGAGCGAAACACGTCACGGCCTCTGGCGAGTACGAGTAAAACACTATAGATAATTAGCCGCCGATCGTCTACCGCCCTCTGGCGACTGCAAAAGAAACATGGTGTACTTTGATTTTGTTTTACTGGGCTTTCAAACATGCACCGCTGTTGCGCGCTCCCCTTTGTGTTAGCTAGGCTTTTCTCGTTTTTTTCCTGCAGACAAGCGGCAGGTGTTTATCGCGAACCTATCAATAAATACTAAGAATGGCGAATTTCGATCGCGTAGATATAACTTTTACTTAAGCGATCAAACTGCACACTTCTTATTATTTATTGATATATCGTTACTCGTAAGTTTCCAAGAGACACTCAGCAAGTTGTCTGCTGGTCGATAGCGCCAAGGCTTCTAGAGTTCTTGACAGCTGCCGTTTGCTTCAAAAGAATGATGAATGAGAGACGGTAGGCTGCTATACTTTAGCGAAGTAAGGGCCGACGTCGGCGCGTACTAATTAGCTATATAAATTCATCAAATCCTACCATCTTTTACAGCAGATGCCCTGTCTTCGGGTGCATTCACACCGACACTGATACGGGTTACCTGTAAATTTCACTCGTACAATCAGTTTTTGTGCAGATCGTGTTTTTATGTTATCTGCGTAAAATAAACGACATGTAAATAGCTATAGACATTATATCACATTTTAGTCGAATCTTAGTTGTTCTGGTTTATCTTTATTATATTCATTGTTTACTCTTTGTTTATTTTTTTGTCTACCGAATACGGTGAATAAAAATGTGTGTAAATAGCATTAATTTAATTTATACAAAGTATGACGCATATCTGACACCAAAACTTGGGTGTGCAAATAGTAAATGACTTACATAGTGAAATATTGCTGTTGTATTATTCGCAAAGGACTTTATCGATTTAATTTCACCGGAGACTTATGTGCTTGTACAAGTGACCACAAACGCCCTACTCGTACGGGTGAAGCTTGTGCGAGCCGTAAACCGTAAACCGTACTCGTATTCAAACATGTACTTGTGTCGTCTATGTGAACGCGGTCTTAACTATGACAGAGGAATCTGTCCGTCGTTCACACGCTGAGACTGAGTGAAATCGATCACAACTTAAATGTCGGTTTGGCGCATGACTCTGCACCGTGCAGGATCTCTAGAGTTAAGTCAAATAGGGTTATAGGAAAATTTGCCATTTTCATTTATTATGTCGCTCGTATTTCAGGAGTCGTGCGACGATATAGCCTAATTGCCACTGATTACTGGTAGAAAGCCGCGTATGCACACGCTTTCGATAGGTGCCAAAATCAACGATCTTGATTGATATAGTTAAATGGTTAAATGGCATAGATTTTTATAAAAAAAAAACCTATCGCAGAGCTACGGAGCGTCACCTGCCATGTGAGATCACACATTGTTACCTGCTACCCGATAGGCCTACATATGAATGCACCCCGCCCTCATCTATTAGTGCCTGAATTATTTTATGACGCACCGTCAAAGTAGGTGTCACTTTTTGGGAACGCTAGGCATGAATAAATTATCTCCAGCCACCCAGGCCGGTACTTGATTTACCTACCCCGGGAAATATTGAAAGCTCAGTTGACCTTGGTGACCCAACCGGAAGTCGAACCAACGACCTCGAGATCGCAAGTCCAACATCCTGTCCGTTATACTACGAAGCCACCTGATGTAAGCGTAATAATAATGTCTTGTTGCAGCAGTGGGTTCAGCGCTGATGGATCGCTATACGATGCTGACCGCGTGTACCGTCATCGTATGCGTCTTGCTGACGTTTCACGAAGCGAGCAGCTATGATGCCGACGCCGCAGACTTGATCGCAACATGTCGTCAGCGATGTAGTTGTAGTAGTAACAATAATAATAATAGTAGTAGTTGTTGTTGTTGTTTTGTTAACAATCGCTTGTCGTCAACGATGTGCCGCCGACCCACAGCAAGCAGACGTTAATCTCTGCATGCTCGACTGTCAGCGTCTACAACAACGACAACAGCAACAGCAATAACAACAACCATCACTACTACTAGATCTACTACTACTGTCACCGGTATACTACTAGAGTATATGGGGTGTTTTCCGAATTCGCCAAATAGGAATTCGGCGAAATGGACCGGAACCGTATATACGACAACAACAACAACAAAAACTACTACTACTACTACTACTATGAGCACAGAGGAGACGTGAAGGCGCTTTGTATGCTGGACTGTCAGCGGGCTGCTCTACAGAACGACGTCGACGACGAGGAAAACTACATCAGGTCCAACAGAGCACGGGGTTTTCCCAGTTGGCAGGCGAGGATGGCGGGCATTGGTTCTCGCAGTCGTTCGGCTGGACGGTACCTGCGCATTGGTCGCAGTGACTCCCAGTTTTCACCAGAGGGCGATGTAGAGATTCGCAATGGCCGGTCGCGCTCGGCTGGCCGCTATCTCCGCATAGGACGCCGCTCCCTGGAAGAGACGGCCGGTGGCGCCGCCATACCGGCACTACACGAACTACGCAAGGTCAATTAGCAACTAACAACGACTGACCGTTCGTTTGTTGTCTCTGGCAACTGCATCACGATGACGTCACGGATACAGGCACTTTGCAGTATGAATAGACATGACATTGCTGTACGCGGCAAATTTGCTAAAAGTTCAAAAAATAATTATCTTGTTGAAAAATACAACTGCACTGATATTTATGATAATCTTTATTTACCACAACATTATAATACGTTATAAAAATGTTTCGTCACTATATGTAATATGCTGTTCAACCGTTCATTAAAGACTGAAAGCCTCGGTTGTAGATATTGTCATCAAAATAAAAGTGGTTTGTTATTCTGTGGGACACGGTGTAGTGTTTAAGCTTAGTTCAGTTTACTTCATTAGTTTTACGCGCGAAAGCAGCTACTGCATTTCAGCGCGTCTTAGCCATCGTATTCTGTCCGTCCGTCTGTCTGTCCGTCTGTCTGTCACACGGGTGGATCAGTCAAAGGCGGTGCAAGCTAGAATCACCAAATCTTCACCGTCGGCTGCCTAGAAGACATTAGTTTCATGAACCGTAAAGCTTTTTCATAAATTCGAAGGGGGTCACCCTGAACGAGGGCGCTAAATGAAAGGTGTGTGGGCAAAATTTGCCATTTTTGGCCAATAAGTCGCTGTATCGCAGGTTACTATTAATCACTAATAGGAAGTTGTACACTGGCTCTCGATTGGCGCCGAATTCAATGACCTTGAATGACCTTGAACGCCAAAATTGGGGGTTTTGTGGATTTTTTGGCTATTTCGGGTTGCGACACAAGTCTATATTATTTACTAGCTGGCGTTACGGAACTATCGTTATGCGATCTAGATAGAGAATTTGGTATTTGTATATTAACTTAGCGTGAACACCCCAATTTTCAGCTAAACTACTGAACTGGAACTGCTACAGGCTTTCGCGCGTCTCGTGAGCATTAGCTCAAATTTCTTGTTTTGTTTTCGGATAGGGTCGCAAGGTTTTTAGCACTATGTCTTTAGTGGTATAATAAGTTGATATAATAAGTTGATAAACTTAAATTCTAAATTAAAAAATACCGTCTAAAAGTCGCTGAAAGTAGCTGTAACTAGAAAGCAGTCAGAGCCCGCACACTTCCGCCAATGCTATGTTGTTCGTTAGATGGCAGCACCATCTTTGGTTTTGAGCGGTTTTCCTTATGCCCCATTAAAAGCAATGGTAACGAAAATTTCAAAGTGATTTAGAATCCAGGATTCTTTCCGGATCACCTCCAAAATTGAACGACTGGTAGTTTGTGCCATTCCCGATATACCCTCAAAATTTCAGAAAGATCCGTCCATAACTTTTTGAGTTATCTTGCTAACACACAGACAGACAGACAGACAAACAAACAAACAAAGTTTGGCAAAAACATAACCTCCTTGGCGGAGGTAACTAATTACGCTGCAAAATGCACTAGGATTACGGGTATCTGGACTTGCATACGTTTTTTTCGTTTCAGTTTTTAAGTTTTAGCTATCGCTATTTTCTTTCTTCTTTTTTAGTTTTTATCTTAGCTATCTATCTCTTATAACCAGCTGTTTCTAAATTTATTTCATGTTTTACTTAGCAATACTTCCATCTCAGCTTATGTCATTTTGTTTGTATTATTACAATATTTTAACTTCGTTTGAATTGTGCGTGTACTACATTTATATGTTAAAGTGGCAGTTTGCCAATCAGTTTTTAGTGCAAGTCATTGCTAAGTGCAGTGGCGTCATTACAGCAAATCATTGGGTGGTCTCAGTAATCCTTGGGGTCTCAGTCTACATAACTTATTGTTCTTGAAGCAGTAACATTGTTTCCAAGGTACGATTTGCAAAGAAAAAAAATTTAAACTTATAAATTTTTAAAGGAGGGGGGTCCGAGGCCTCTTCAGCCCCCTAAATGACGCTCTTGGCTAAGTGTATTCCGAGAAAGTTGTGTAGACAAGACCATCGATAGCATAGATGTAAAAAACGTTCCAGAAAAAAATTAAAAACGTTAAAAAACGTTGATAAAAAACGTTAACCTTAATTTGTTTTACTTCTTGCCTAAAACCTAATGCTGTAATTGCAGTACAGCTAGAACTAAAGAAAGAGATAAAATTTTTATTCACTTTCAATTCAACCGTGTAGTCATAAGACCACGTATCACTTGACTAAGTAAGTAAACTACCACCACTATAGCCTATTAATTTGTTTGTGTGGCTTTAAAAGCCCTTCTCGACGTTCTCGGTAAAATTGTCACCATAAAGCTTTTATGAACGTTTTTTAAAAAAAATTAAAAGACGCTGAGACAATAAAAAACGTTAAAAACGTTAAAAAACGTGGCAAGAATAAAAAACGTAAAAAACGTTTTTTACATCTATGATCGATAGCGAAGGTAGTAGAAGGGCAGGACTGGAATGGTCAATAGTCAGGTAGACCTATAGTACTAAGAGACTGACTGAAGTGACTGGCAGCGATTAGTGAAGTGGATTTTCAGCGCAGGAACATGGTGAAGCTAGATGGATCACTTTAGCACAGAGCACAACAGATTACAAGCGACTGACTGCCATAGGATAAATGCTGAGACAAGTCGCATACTCCGCCCGTTGACATCTTTTACCGAGATTTGCTGCACTAGCCTACTGTACAATGTTGTACTACCAGGGCTCGAGGTGGGACGGTGTGGACCGGTATGGCAAACCGGCACTTTTTATTTGGCTACCTGAACAGCATACCGGCACTTCTTTTCTAATAAAAGACATACCGGTATGTTTTGCAGGCAGTTTTCCGAGATTTAAGCCACTTGTCGTTGATGATCAGTTGTCCAATAAACGCTAGCTTGTTCTTTTAGCAACCGTTTTGGTTCCGAAAATGCTTTTAAGCTTCACTTAACTTGTTGAATTAATTCAGAAAAAGTAATTAAAACTGTTGCCACAGCGTTAAATTTTTAAGGCTAAAATGCACAAAAGTCGATTTTCGACTGCATGTGGCTTCGCCAGAGACCCCGCTGGGAAAGCTTACAGCGCTTCCTTAGGCCCCTTAGCTAGATTTCATGAGTCTTACGTCTAAAAGAAGAAAGAAAATGTGAAGAAAACGAGGGAAAAATAAAAGAAAAATTTTAAAAAATGGAGAGGGAAAAGGGACAGTTATCATACCGGTACTTATTTTTTCTCAATTTAAGTCCTGTGTACAGCAAGTTTACGACTAATTGAAATATTGGAGTGTAAGCCTAATTAACTCAATCGGAAACTAAATGGCCACGGACAGCCAATTTGTGGCCTAGAAAATGATCCTATAAGTTACGTTTAAATGAAGTTAAACAATGCCAACGTCCAGTTTAATTCTAAACAGATAGACGTCCGTCTGACACGGTGACACCGAGCGTTATTACTGCAGTGAAACGAGACGATTTAGCTACAAAAAATCAATAACAACCTGAACGCGACCAGTCTGGGGCTCGCACACTGCCGTCAAACGCTTAGGCTTAAGAGAGGGCAAGAGAAGGCCTATGTTGCTATTGATCACTAATAGAAAGTGGCACACGCCCTGTCAGATTGGATGAAAATTGTTGACCTTGGATGACCTTGAAGGTCACTAACAGCCAGTACGGTCGGCTATCCAAGAGACAGCTGGGCTTCTTGTTTTTGTTTCCCATGATCACGTGAGTTATGCTAGCGCGTCACGCGTGATGACTTGACACCCGGCCCGACATTAAGTCGACAAATTCTTCGCCTCAAATCACTTAATACCGTTTCACGACAACTCCCCTGCACCCAAACAGTCGTCATATCTGTCACTCGCAAGCTGATAATTTCCCTCGACATTTGCTGCAGTTTAACACGACGTCTTTTAACGTATCAAAACAACGCGTAATAATTGCTTTTATACACATTCTCACTGTTCCCAGCCATCAATGACGTCTAAGCCGACCGCAGCATGTAGCTAACTAAAACAGCTCACGTGTCGCGGCACGTTCTTGACTAAGTGCTACGTGGTCATGCGTCAGACAAGGTTTGCCGTCTGCCTGTCTGTCTGTCCCTGTGCTGACTCTTCACCAAATCCATTCTCGCTCATCATTTGCTGCAACTTTTTAATTTCTCGCCATTAATGCGGTTTCCTGGACAAATGATGTAAAATACGGCTTTTGCGACAGGTCAAAAATAGACGAAATAAGAAATTGGAATTTTCCGACTGACAGCTGCAAGTTTTCGACTAATGTAATTAGGGTGCTCAATATTTTAATTTTAACCGCATTTTTTTTAAAAATAAGGGTGTTGGCTTCAAATTTTGAATTTTTGGACGAAAATTGTCCGACAAAAAAATTTCCGACAAAAAATGACAATTGCATGTACAGTGAATAGGTCTACGCTGGACAGAAAGGCAGTTTTCAGCTGTGCTTACAGCAACCGCTTTAATAACAGATAAGGCAAAATAATAACATTGACTATGCAGTGGCAACATTACAAATCGAAATGCCACTTACCTGTGAAAATTTTTACGCGCGAAATCCGGAACTGCTATAGCGCGTCTTAGCCATCGCAATTCTGTCTGTCTGTTTGACTGTCCGTCCGTCCGTCACACGGGTGGATCAGTCAAAAGCGGTGCAAGTCAGAATCACCAAATTTTAACTATCGGCTGCTTGAAAGACTCTAGTTTTAGGAACCGAAAAGTTTTTCCATAAATTCGTAAGGGGTCACCCCGAACACGGGCGCTAAATGAGAGAGAAAATTTGCGATTTTTGGCCAATAAGTCGCTGTATCTCAAAAACGGTGCGAGATAGGGCCTAGGTTACTATTAATCACTAATAGAAAGTTGTACACGAACTTTCGATTGCCCCCAAGAGCAATGACCTTGGATGACCTTGAGCATTAAAATAGGGATTTTGTGAATTTTTTGGCGATTTTGGGCTGCGAGACACATTTCAAGAGCTAATTGCGCCGAATTCGCTACAAATAATCCAAGAGTAGTTGTTTAGAAAATTTTCAGCATTGAACGTAGATCTCAATGGTCCAAATTCGATTTTCTATGTTCAAGGAAACTTGCGCACGGGGGCATCAAAGAGCGGTACCCCCTAAAAGTCGTTATTTGACCGTTGTTGGCCAGTCTACTGTGAAAACGGTTGCAAATATCCAGGGATATGCTGCCTATGCCAACAAGCACTAGTGATGAGCTTTTTAGTCGTATCAACGTCGATGACTTTGAAAGACTTTGAACTCAAAAAAAATAAAAGGTTTTATGTTTTTTTGCAATCTTTGTCTGCGCCGCGCACTTCAAAAGTGAATTACGACCATATGGCTGGAGATAGTCTAAGGCAATTCGCGAACAAGAACTGCTATATGTTTTTGCGCGTCTCGTGAGCATTAGCTCAAATTTCTTGTACTGTTTCAGATATGACTACGTCGTATGCTTGTCGTTGTTTTTAATAGGACGATGTAAGTTGTTATTTTAGTCCAGATAACAAAAATGTTCAAATTATTAAAGCTAAAACGGTTTATAACAAAAAGCCCAGCTGTCGCTAGGAGAGCCGACCACACTGGTTGTGAGTCACTTTTCAGGTCATCCAAGGTCGATGATTTTTATTTTATCTAAAAGAGTGTATGCCACTTCTTGATATTAATAGTAACCTAATAACCTAAGCTCTATCTTGCACCGTTTAGCCGCAATAGCGCGTAACGTCCTTCAAGGACATCCAAGATCAATAATTTTTATTTCGTTTGACAAGGCGTATGCCACTTCCTATTAGTAATTAGTAATATACATGTGGCTTTATCTCTCACCGTTTTCGAGATATGGCCAGTTTTCCGATAAAAACGCACATTTTTCTTACTCCCCTCCATTTAACCCCCAATTTGATAATGTTTTTCTTGCACTAAATGGCTGAAATTTTGCATGCTTCAATTTAACAGACATGGCTAATTATTCGTATATTTTACGATCCAAAGCTTAGCCACAATACATCTGCGACAGACGAACGGACAAACGGACAGAGCGACAGACAGACGAACGACAACATGCTAACAGCTCAACCGTTACTTAAGTACGTTAAGCTAAAAACTACGACTAAAATAACCGCAGAGGTCACTAAATAAATTGAGTCCCGAAAATTAAACTAGAGTGCACACAGATAGGGCCTATAATTGACATAGTTGCTGGTTTGTACAGTTCCTGTATAACGTATATCGTATCACGGCTGAAAACACGGAAGTATTGAAATGCAAGCAAGCGTGCAACTGCACGAGCGCGTGATGTCATTACATCAGAGCAAACTTAACCATGGGCCTACCTGGCTGCTTGCAAGCAAAACTATACGGGCGCCTATTATATAGACCTATGCTATAGGCCATTTATACAGGCCGAATCGTTTGCAGATAACGGTATAAGACTGCCGCAGTTAAACTACGTATAGTACGCCCTGTTAAGCGGTGATTTTATTTGTCGATAATGCAATTACACAGCGACCTGGGAACTGGTCCACGGTTGGTCTCTATGTGCACTTGATGACACTAAGGACTTGCTCAGATTTGCTGCACGCCGTCGAGTCGGTAAGTAGAAACTCATGTTTTAAGTGTTTTTAGTCGTGCTATTCGTTTCACGTATTGTGACGCAAATTACAGCACCTCGATCCGTACCAGTCAGTAAGAAGAAAAGCCACACCAGCTCGTTTCAAGGCCGCGTCTTTGATTTTTGACGCGCTACAGCTATGCTGTAAGCGTCTATGTCACGATTGTCATTCATCTGTCTGTTGTCTGTAACGGATGTACCCTAGCATGCAAAATTTCAGCGATCTGGTGCAAGGAGAACATTTCCAAAATTAGAATAAATGGATAGAAGTAAGAAAAAAGTGAGTTTTTCAACGGAAAACTGGCCATATCTCGAAAACGGTGAAAGATAGGGCCAAAGATTACTATTGATTACTTACAGGAAATCGCATACGCTCCTTTAGATGAAATGAAAATCATCGGCCTTGGATGACCTAAAAAGTCAGTACTGCAACAGGAACTGTATAGACTGTAGCGCGTCTTCCCTAGCGACAGCTGCGCTTTCTTGTTAAAAGCTTTACACTTTTGGGGCCTTTTAATGGCGATTAATTTGTTAACGCGCTATAGCCTACGCGCTAATAAGTATACGTACATAAATCGTTATAGTAATCATCAATCAATTCATTAACATTGTCATCACATTTCTATAGCACCGTTAGGGTCTTGACCTCATTTAGGCCTAGACGTAGATTATAATTATAACGAGTTGTGTAATGAATCGCTGTTGCTAACGGCAACATCTATAAAAAGTTGCGCGAAAAGCCTGCCTGGATGGAAATCCGATCACAGGAAATGCGTGAATAATTAAAATTGTTATACATCATTTGGTCGACTATGAACACAACACGTAGAGAAAACGCGATTTCAGAAAGCGACGACGAGTGCAGACCAGTTGAGATTGATGCATTAAATTCAGCGCTCAGACTGCATCGAAAAACAACAACAAACGATCGCGCAAAAAACAATAGGGCCTGTGTTAGTTTCTCATAAAATACTTGAGGTTTGGGTTGGTTGTGTCATAAGTGTTTAACGATAACGACCAGTAAAGGCATATGTGTAGCGGAGGACATTCGCTATTCACGGAACGCTTGTTTGCTAATTAGCGTGGACTGTCAGTCTGTCGTCTATCTCTCGTTTGTCGTCTGTCACATTCGCGCGCTCTGCTCAAACCGGTTAACGGATCTAGATGCCATATAGCTGGCAACTTGTGGGGTTTGACAACACATTGTCTTGGATAGGGGTCTTTGAGCCCTCAAGGGAAAAAATTTGGGGATTAAAACCCCAGCAAAAATATGCAATTGCAAGTTGCGGCCAAACCGTCAGTTCAATGCTGCCAACAGGCGAATACAAACGAGCAGTTTGGTGACCTTGCCACGCCACAGCGTTTACGCTTTTTGCTTTGGTTGTTGTTATTATTGGCGTGATTTGGTTTGTCGCGAATGGTTGGCGACGTTTATTGCACCGCATGCACGTTCTCTGCAGCAAGTCGTGCGTAGTTGTAACGTGTCGCAAGACCACCCTACCGCAAGTTTCCGCGGATACAGAACGCCCGAATGACTCATAAGTCATATAACAGTTAGCTTAGCACCGGTGTAGTAGAAAATTTGTCGCACCGGCAAATTATTCCTACACGCAGCAGTACGGGTTAGGGTTAAGATTAAGGATAGGGTTAAATTTAGGGTTAGGGTTACGGTTAGGAGTATGGTTAAGATTAGGGTTAGGATTGGAGCTAGGGTTAAGGTTAGGGTTATGGTTAGCGTTAGCGTTAGCGTTAGTTACATTATGACAATATGGAGGTGGGAAAAATTTTCCAGGTGCGACAAATTTCCCACGACACCGGCTAGCGGCTATACGGTTAGCAAGAATCGCGTACAGCTTTGAGCAAGTACGGAGTCGTGAAGCTTTGCAGCTGCTCAGCCATGCGTGGCGTACTCGTACAAGCAGCAAGCAATAGACAGACTGATTGATATAGGAAACAATACAATGACTGAATAAAGGCTGCCATTTAGGTGATAAATTATGACATACTATAATGCACGCGTCTTACCGTCATGTTGCAATAGTAACTAACTCTTTGGTGATGGACAATCTTAGCTAAAATTTGTAAACATCGTGTCTGTCGCGGTGCAGTTTATGAAATTACGAATTCCAATTGTCTTCAAATGTGAAATAATTATATACACTTTTATTTGCCAAAAATAGTAGCAATTACAATATGCAACATAATAATATACTTTTTCCTCCCGAACTTCGGTAATCGCTGTAAAGCAAAGCTGATGAAAATTTAAAGCCTGTTTGCATATTAGCACAAACCTAAGATCCGAAGTCGTGGTTACGTATAAAATTGCGTGTTATCGTTTGTGGTGAAACTGGAAGTCCTGCAAGATTTGCCTTTAAACCATAAGTTTTGGTAAAGACAGTTGGTGGTACGGTATGCATACAGGTGACTGGTGTATATACTTTACGCTTATGGATTCTGAAAGTAGAATCTTTCACGGAATTAACACAGAAGATTTCGTGATCTTAGCTTGCATCGTTTTGACAGGATCGCAGAGTGTGACAGACACACAGACGGACGAACGCTTCTGTCACAGATAATACGTTCTGTAAAGAATCGACGCATACGCCAATTACGGATTAATTTTAACAGCGGCGGATCCAGAACTTGGAAATAGGGGGGCGAAAGGGTACGGGATGGGGCAGGGGGAGGGAGCAAAAATGGTGCATTTTGTGCAAAATTTTCACCATTTTTGAGATGGATCTAGTCAATAGGGGGGCGGCCGCCTCCCCCCGTGAATCCGCCACTGAATTTTAACGCAAGGCGCTGAATAAATTCACGTTATGCTTAGTTTACTCGCACGACGAAGGTTGTCATGATACAATTAACGCAGCGTTGCGACGGGCATGTTTTTGGCGATTTATTTTGGGACGGATTTGCGCTCTGCCTAAACACGGCATATCACCGCATATCTCAACAGATCAACGCAATTCAACCGTAGATCCCAGAAATTGCTTATGTTAGTGACCGCAAATCAGTCATTCAATCATTGTCTCTGGCACCGCAGATCGATTTAGCCCACAGAGTGGTCTGCTGTGATCTGCGGTGTTCAGTTTGGACGGACCGCGGATTCACGGTCTGTGAACTCGTAACATTTGTTGCGAGTGACGAAGACGACAGACAGTAGACTAAGGGAAGCTGATCGCTGTTGTCAATACTAATTTACACAAATACACAGGACCAGCATCCGGGCCCACGAGCCACTTCCGGCCCGGCAGCGGTCGTCATGTCATGTCACGGCGCTACAGGGTTAACGCACAGTGTTACAATAGTTCAGCCGATATTCGCCAAGGACAGGGCCATCACGTTTTGCGCAAAATCGACCGCTGCTTGCATGATTCACGCATAAAGGTGCGTTCTCACTGCGCGCGTTAACGCGCGTGACGAGCGTCACGCGCCGTACGACGCGTGAGGGTGAGGTAACGCTTGGATTAGGACTTGATTGAACATTCAATAGAGATGGTCCACGCGCGTTAGCGCGCGTGATGCGCCGTACGGCGTGTAACGCGCGCAGTGAGAACGCACCTTAACACCTATACACGCAGGCGATACTGCAGTAAAAAACGTGACTGACGTCGCCCGACCTAGCCTATTGTAGAGGCATGCGTTTTGATCTTCATTTTTTCAGACTTAGCCCAGTTACTGTACGCTGTGGATTTTTTTAAATAACCGAATTATGTCGTCGTTAGTCGGAAGCACTTTATGCTTCATGTATTCCAACTGTGTTCCGTTGACGTACTTGCTCGACAATTCGACCGCTGTAAAATGTTCAATTTTTAGCCGACCGTAAGGTCATGCATTCGCCTGTGTGCTTGTCGTCTGTAACGTTTATGTATTGTAGCTAAACGGTACGTCTTGCAAAAAAAACGTCCGAAGACGTAAATAAGATAGCCCGACATCTACCACGACCCCAAAGTTTGCATGAACCATTACGACCAAACTATATCAGCGCTATGGTTATTATTAACAGATTGCCGTCACTTGCAAAAGCCCTATCTAATGCCTTCATTGCCGATTCCCCTTTCTTCCAAACAGAGATACTGACCTAATCTCTCATTCACATTTTTGCTGGCAACAGCCATTTTTTGTTTGTCTCCATATTATATACGTTTTTGTGACACCCCGTTTTCACTCGCTCACAATGTCATCCAAAATGGCACCAGAGTTCTTTAGATCCGCTTACGTGTTATAAAACAGCATAAGTTTCATTTAGCCAGTCGAGTCTCTGGGCTACAATTTTGTGGCTAAAAATAAAAAAGTAAAGGTTGTCAATTTGTACAGCGCATCGTCGTGTATAAGTTACACACTTCTAATGCGCTTTTCGTCACTAACCAGAGCCGTCGATCGCACAGCCGCCGCGTGCAGCCTGCAAACACAGGCTGGCGCACCGGCAGGCAGCCCAGTCAGCTGTACAAAGGTCCCCACCTTCCGTAACCCATATAATGGGTTACTAATTTAACCGACCCCGGAGGGATGGCAGGCTAAGTTGGCCTTGTTGATTGACTGATAGCGAACGCCGTACCCACAAAGCGGTCAAGCAGCCGTCCGTCAGTCTAGCGCAGGATAAGGAAAGTCCGCCGGCCATGACTGACGTTCTAACCACTATGCTACGCCACCAACTTTGTTAACCATGTAAGTCTATCGTTGGTTGCTCTAGGATTTATTGTTATTTTTTGCAGAAATGAGCGCTTTCCGTAGCGAAAACGTCAACAATATCGTAAGTTTATTTGCCGTTTATCTGATATTGAACAGCGCAATCTCTACACTTTTGACTTAGCAACTTTTACACAAAACTGCCATAGGTTATTATTTATTTTACTTCTCGTTTATGCAAACAAGAACTTTGAGCTAATGCTCACGAGACGCGCGAAAGCCTATAGCAGTTCCAATTCAGTAGTTTAGCTGAAAATTGGGGGTGTTCACGTTAAGTTAATATACAAATGCCAAATTCTTTATCTGGATCGCATAGGCCTAACGATAGTAACGTGGCGCCACCTTGTGAATGATATAGACTTGTGTCGCAGCCCGAAATCGCCAAAAAATCTATAAAACCCCCTACTTTGGCGTTCAAGGTTATTTAAGGTCATTGAATTTGGCGCCAATCGAGAGCCAGTGTACGACTTCCTATTAGTGATTAATAGTAACCTAGGCCCTATCTCGCACCGTTACTGAAATACAGCGACTTATTGGCCAAAAATCGCAAATTTTGCCTACCCCCTCTTATTTAGCGCCCTTCGAATTTATGGAAACGCTTTACGGTTCCTGAAACTAGGATCTCACGGGCAGCCGACGGTGAAGAGTTGGTGATTCTAGCTTGTACTGTTTTGTTTTCAGGTTCATGATGATTACGAGAATATACCAGAAACGGTTGAAGGTTAGAAAGTCTCCTTTTTAGACCTCGTTTTACAAAACAACTATTCAATTACTTATCACATCTTTGCTTAATTTTGATTTATTAAAATCCCATTTTTAGGTTTATTTACTGATAGACTCGAGACCAAACTAAAAACAAAGCTATCGTTAAGTCCCCACCGCATTTAAAGCGTAACATGACACTACTTTGTGAAATATCAATGTTCAGCAGTTGCGCCGACTGAAGTATGGGAACGGCAAACTAATAATACAATAAACTGAAGAAAATGCGATCACGGTATAGATGAGCTAGTACGAAGTCAGCAAGACCAGCTACAAATTATTATTGTAGTTTAGTTAGTACTCCAAGTAACCACAGGCGGGTGTCGTATGAAAATTATACGTAAACATTCATCAAAATACAAGCTCTTTTTATTCCTCGCGCGCTACGTTCCTAAGGTAGCGAAGAGGAGTATATGAGATAAGCTATTGAGGACCGACCGACGACCGACGACCGACCAACGACCAACCTCAGTCTGTTCCTGGAAGAGCCTTCCAGGAAAAACTTCAAACGGCCATATCTCCATAACGGTGCCAGATAGACGCATGCGTTGAGGTATAACAAGACAAATGGCCACTAGCGTCATCGACCATTATTGGAAATTTTTTCTTCTTAGTTCCTAAAATCGAGCAATATTTATGAACTTTGAGGAGACAATTTCCAATAACGACCTCGACGCCAGTCACCATTAATATAATATTAAACGAGTTTCAATTAGACAGCGGGTCTCTAATACATGCCGAAAGG
>Ga0056128_1001281_pt1 | contig 27497 bp, 17 predicted proteins | sample WorMetLIZISLAND2_FD_71113 | JGI IMG/M metagenome (GOLD analysis project Ga0056128, IMG submission 71113) | Marine gutless worms symbiont microbial communities from Max Planck institute for Marine Microbiology, Germany - Olavius geniculatus... ... | reverse complement strand
GATCAGGGGTAAATATAAATGACACCGTTAAATTGGCCGACCCCGAAAACCATACCCTAGAACCAAAAATTACGACTTTATCTTATACATAGCCGGAGTTATGACAGTTTAAAGCATTGTATAATTTTGCCCATAGGTGCCATTGTAATTTTTCATATTTTTGTGAAAAAAATAGGTGAAAATGTTGAATTTAAATTTTGTAACCCCCAAAAGGCACTTCCTTGCGTGAAACCGCGTCATATGAGCTATTGTGTGTTAAAATCAGTTCAGTCGATTTTCCTGTGGAGGACAGCAAGAAAAAAAGGGAAGGCACAAAAAGTCACGCAAGCGTTATATTTCACCTATTCGTGGGGAAGTCCCCCGTAAACGGATTTTCACCAAATTTTGCACATCAGGAGATATGCTGGACGTAAGCATCTTGGGAAATACGAGGGGTCAAACTTTGGAGTTTCCCATTGAAATGGCTGGTCACCTTTACAACAGGGCTGGCGCTACCGCGCAGCCTGCGATTTCACAAAGTAGTGTAGAAACTCATTTACGATGTGGTGGGATATATAATAATTACATGATTGCAGATTGACCACAGAGTGTGCCAGTGAAAAAATTGTGAAAATCGGTCAATAATTGGCGAAGATATAGGCACAAGTAAAGTGGCATGTTTTTATGGGGCCGTTTTTAGTAGCCCACCCTGTATTCATAATATGAAAGGCCAAAGTAATTTGATACTATGCTGCATCACTGTATATGTGTTAATTTGGGGGAAAGGTAAGTCATATAGGGTCAGAAATAGTTTTTCTGTTATAACCATTCTGCTATCAGTAATGGTTTGTCCACAGTTTTCCAGTGCAAATTTTGATTGGGGTTTTAACTCTCAAATTCCTTACGCTATGGGGGATTGGTTTGTCTTGTCTAATAGTGTTATTTGGGCCCACAGGAGTGTCACTGCAACAGAACATCTCATTCCATTCAATATGTTGCTGTTGCTACTTCCAGTTCTTTGTCTTACTGACGACAGCTTTCAGTTTATACATGTTAGACCGGGTCCTGCAGGGTGATGTAAGAATTGTTGGACCCAGATGCCCTTCATGTTTTCTGGTGTCGAAGTACTGAAGGGTTTTATTGTGATGCAGCTGCAGCTTGTCATGACCATTCTCTTCACTGTTCTTCATCAAATGAGCCAGAGGAACTCTCATATTTGCGTGCTGATGGTAGCGTCATAAAAATTATCCTGATTATTATGCAGCCATCCTAACATGTCTTGCCCATCTGTCCAGTGTCCATCTGTCTGCCCATCTGCCTCTATATTGGGCTCCTAACAGTAAAGCAAAAAGGCACAGTGAAACTAAAAATGATGTTTTTTTGAGTAAATGCATCAAGTTACAGCTTTTGTTAGTAACTAATTTCGAAATATTTTTGGCATTACGGCAACAGCTTCTGCTTTCTTTGGAATGACTGTTCATGAAATTAGTCCTTAATCGTTGTGATTTGGTAAATAAACAGATTGTTACAGAATTACTGTGAACATATCTCAGGGCTAGAGTAAGCAGAGGGTCAGTTTTCACTTCAAAAGGTAGGGTTGTGGTTGCGCACTGCACCACCCTGGGAGTCGGGTGGATGGCTGCATGATATATTGGTATTATTTTAATAATTTACACAGTTGTTATATGACTGAGCTGTCTTGCTTTGTGTCAGGCCGGGGACGTGGTCGTGGGCGTGGCCGAGGTCGCGGAAGGTCAAGGGGCGGAGCTGGCAGATCACGTGGTCCTCCACCTCGCTGGTAGAACCTACAGCCACGCAGCAAAGCCATTTTTCACTCACATTTTCAGGACTGTCGGCGGGCATCGCCCCATGTGTCTTCATTGACTGTTTGCCAGCAGTGAATAATCTTGACAGTTGTGCACTCTTGTTGTCTGAGAGTGTAATTGATACTGTGTCAGTTAAGTTTTTTTTACATACCATGGTACCTTTTCTTGTATTTTATTGTGTAAGTGAAGTGAATTGCTACTTGGCAAAATACAGTTGATTATAGAGGTGTTGATAATGAAGTATAATGTGCTTTTCATGGCAAAAACTGTTGAATTTGAACGATAATTGTGACAAATGCTAATCAAAGTGGGCATGACATAGCTTGCTGTCAGTTGCATTCCGATTATGTTACTTTTATCGACTATTTTGTGAATTTGGGGTATGTAGAATTACAAGATGTCAAGGGCTTGCTAACAGTTGTTGTTTTTGTCTGGAGCTTCAAGTGTTCTTGGGTCAAAGCAGCATTTTTTGGCAGTTACAAGCTTACATGGTCCATTTCATGAGTGTTTTATTTCTGTTTTAATTCCTGCACACTGGTTTCGAAGTGGCACACGTCTGATGATTACGATAATTGGATATTGCATTCATTTCGACAGTATGTCTTGCCATCTGGATTTGTGACAGACTTAAGACTTAAAGCAATGCTATTTTCTTCTAATACAAAAAAAATCTTGAGTTTACATTTCACAAGTACTTGACAGTCATTAGTTTCATAGATGTAGCAGTCATTACTGGCCACATTTGAAAAATATTGGAGAAACTCGCCTACAAACTACCAGTACCTACAGTCATATTTTCTGCATCACATTTTTAATGGCTAAATCACAGTCATATTGTATGGCAGTCGAAATGTTATTCAGTCTCGAATGCCAGTTCCATAATTTGCTCCACCAGCTTTCCTAACTTCTTCCACAATGCTTGCCTGCTCCAGTTGATCGTGTTCTGTTGCCAAGACTTCGACTGCAAAGCTCTACATGCACAGAGTAAAACATGTGATCCGTATTTGGTTCAACGGGGATAAAAATAAACCACATTTTTGGTTTACAAGCAGTAAATATGCAATAAGAAAGTCATTGACAATCCCACTCGCATTTCTAATGGTAAATGAGAAAGCACTTAGTTCAACTCTCTGCTGATGATTGGGCTACATGTTACAGGAATTGTGATAGTAAATATTTAAAGAATCCTTTAAAGCTTTGTTCATAGCGACAAACTCAACTCAGCTGACCCAGTCTTCGATTCCAGTGCATGGAATAACTAAATAAATATTTGCCTGCGAACTTTGGCATGTCATGAATAGCTGTTACAGCAGGAATCTAAGGAAAGGCTTAAGAACTAATTAACCATTAGTGCCAGCACTTAAGCCTTTGCATTCGCAAGGCATCATGCATAATTAAACGTTTAATAACTCGTTTGTAAAGCTGTGTATAAAAGGGATTTCTTTGGCATGTCTTCCATTTGTTTCTTTTACTTATGAAATTTGACACAATAATTAACGCAATTACCACAAAGGCTTTTCGTAAAGTGCACAGATCTGTTGATCTCATATTGGGGTTATAATTTTGCAATACTTAGCGTGGGAAATCCCCAAGCGTGGCACGTTGCCATTGGTCCATTGTGAGTCACTCCAGTTGAGTTAAGTGAGTTTTTTGCATGTTCATAGAGACAAACTCGACTCAACTGGCCAGTTAAATCGAATCGAGTTTGTTGCTATGAACACAGCATAAGAGGTTCCTGGCTGCAGAGTGTGAAATGTCTTCCACCAAGATTTAGTCGTCACTTTCTTTGGCCATGCCCCACCACTCAATGGAATATCATCAAATTCATAGCACTGTGAGTGAAGGCAGACAAACTGAGAGTGATAAAAACTAATTTGTTAACGCTCTTACAGAGCAATGTAACTGAACTGAACTGACATAATTTAGTTTTTGATGAACTGACCAATGGGCGAGCAGGGCAAGCCCATTGTTCATTGGTTGATGCATACGTGCCCGTAGTCACATAGACACTGACGCCGTTAGATGGTGCCTACTGTAACGCATTACTGCTTGCCTATTGTTCATTTTGTCAAAAACTAAACCATATCAGTTAAGTTACGTCGCTGTGTAGGCGCCTTAACATCCTGCCTTCATTAGAAGTAATATTATTCATAGACAGTATTTCAGTTCAAATACAGTTAATACAATTACAATTGAGATGCAAAATGACGACAAAATGGTCATTCACTTCGCTGCCGGTGTTCTTTTGAAGCTTGAGCAGTTCCGGTGCTTAGCTTGGCCCTAGACGCTGACTGACATACATTTCTAACTGCACTGTGACCTTGTAGTTAAAAAAAGCTTTACGTTACGTAAAGCAACGTTTATTTATTACCGGGTATTACTTAGGTGTTGACTGCCACAGCGGTGCCCCTCCAATTTTATTACTGGATACAAATTTGTGTAAAATTTATACCCAATGGGTGTATTTTCAGGGCTTTTTCATGCCCCAAAACGCATTTGTGGCCGGGACTCTTGACTGCGGGCGTCGGGAGCTTTCAGCATTCTCTCGAATCCTGCGATCCAGGCGGTGCTCCTCAAGTCTCAAGAATGAAAGGCTTTGGGTTTTCGGCTCTTCATGCAGTCCACCGTCCCAACTCCAATTTCTGGCTAGGTCTGTGACTTAGGGGCGTATGATTAGGAAACCCACTATTATTACAGTCATTAAAAAGTTAAAATGACCGAGATGACGGTTTTGACAACGGATTTGTCGATGCTCATCTTGGCTCGTTGTAGCGCTCCAACATTTAGTCCGACCCACGTCACCAGCACGAACTTGACTCGCTTGCTCAGCTCGTCGCCGGAATCAACGCGCGTAAACCCGTACAACCGCTCGTCGTCTAAACAGTAAAATACGCTGGCTTATATAAGCACATCTTCAGGACCGCGGCAATACGTAAAGCAAAAAAAAGATATTTAAAACCTTTTGTGTATTATTGTGGCATCCTATTAGGCTGTATTACGGGACTTGGTCGTTCGTCGTCATGCCCGTCCGTTCGCGTACGGGGTATAGGTTCACTAATTCGAAAACAAGAAAGCGTAGAAAACTCAAAATTGGCGTAAACGTTCCCTGGAGCAGCTAGGAGTAACCGGCAAGCCAATAAGCTCAGATGTATAACTTTGAACTTAGATGACGCATTCAAATAAATACGGTAAAAATCGAATTGCCAGTTGGACGGCCACGATGCGCATGGCCTATAGCCTACAGAATTTGCAAACTTAGTCTACATAATACAGTACGCAATAGTTAGAAGCCGGAAAAAAAGACAGCGAGCGTAGTAACGCGAGCTTATAACGGGGGTCTGGGAGCGGACCGACAAAGCCCCAGTTGGGTCTAGAAACAGGCCCGTCGAGAGGGTGGGGTAGGGGTAAGCTACCCTGGGCCCCGCGACATTTGGGGCCCCCGCCGTCGCTCAATAATATAAAGTAGGCCTACACCAGAATGCACCATTTTAAAAAGAAAAATTTTCTCCCGTAGAGGCCCCACAAGAATATTTCTCAGGGCTCCGCTGTAGCTCTCGACGGGCCTGTCCAGAAACAAAAGCAAGTGAGGGAGATGGATGGCGAAACCGTCTCAAAGATGAAAGCATTGTGGCAATCATGCATAATTTCCGCTTAAATGTTTTATGCTTTTTTGAAAAATTTTTATTATGTTCACATGTTGCTTTGAAGAGAAATGTGGCCGTATAATTTGGCCACTGCATATAATTGAAAGGGGGCGTGGCCAGATTGGTCTGGGCTCACTTTCTTATCACATCCAGGATGCTGCAGCAATGGATGCTGGTTGGACAGTCAGAATTCAAACTAACCGTTGAAACTGGCTTTGAATTCATCATAATCGGTTCCCGTTGAATGTAGTTGAATATGTTGTCCTTCATAGTTTAGAATCAACCTGCAAATAAATATGACACAAAATATTTATCCGGCAGCCGGCTATCGGGCAGCCGGATAAATAGCCGGTTGGGTGGCCTCAGCCGGTACGTACGAGCACCCAAGGGTATCAACGCGCGTAAACCTAGGCACCAAGGCTGCTCGCAAGTACCGGCTAAGGCCGTGTCTCTCCGGCGGTGCGTACGTGCAGAGACGTGCCCTCACAACAGGCGGCCAACTGATGACCTCAACCTTAGCAGCAAGGGTATCATAGGTAGCGCCAGTCGGCAAGTGAATGCTTGCTTCCAGTAGACTGAAATTGATGAACAATACTGCAGCCTTTGTTTGGGTGTCCATCTATTGTCACAATTCTCTGAAATAGGCCCTACGCTAATTGTACGTCTGGCGTAACAACAGTCAGTACGCATAAACATACGGGTTGGTTTTTAAGAATAGTGGAAACACTTATTTGTTTTAAGGTAATGCAGAAACAGACGTTGGGTAAGGCGGGAATGGTCAAATGATGGCCAGTTGTGTCGGGAATATTCGTACCAAAAATTATCAACATTTGTTAGTTCATCTTCATGTTGCGATCGATAATGTCAGGGTCCTTTTTTCAGACACAATGTAGGCCTACATAACTCAGTCACTTTCAACAAAGGCGCTTCTCATGCAACAGAATATTTTACGAATAGTGTCAGATTGTTCTTGCAACTGTTTTAGCGGCGAGAGGGTGGATCTGGGATCGGACGCACCGTAGCTTCTTTTTCAATGTGGGCATCTAAATAAGGGATGTCGCCAAAAACTATTTTATAAATCAACGTTGAAATTGTACATTTTGCGCATGTTTTCAAGCGAAAACGGTTTTATTTGTGGTGTTTTTGGCAGCCGCAAATGCCCAGGGACCTCTGGGCCCGATTTGGCGTACTGGCCGCTGCACCTCTCTCTGAGCCTGCCGATCAACTGCCACTTCCTCCGATATTTTAAAGCGCTGGTCAATAGCGCAGTCCTATCATATTATCAAGTAAACATACCGGACTTTAGGCTTACCTACATAACGGTTTTCGTGCAGAATGAATCCAACAAAGTATAATCCTATCAGACCTAATTTTGTTCCGCACTGAGACGTACCAGGTGGTCGGTGACGTGTCATCACGAACGTCTTCGTACGCCGTTCGTATCGCGTCCTTGTCAATCGTTGTGCTGGACATACTGAAGCATGCACTGTTGTCGCTCTATAGGGGCCTAATCATTAATCACTGAATGACAAATACAGTTAGTTACAAGATGCACAGAGCGGCGAATAACGTTTAAGACTGAGTGTGCGATCAGGCAGACTATGCTGACAGTATACGGTGATCTATAACGACCAAACGCTTCCTACTTGTCGCACTAAGTCTTGCCTTCAGGCTACAACTGTCACTCACTGCAGTCTGTCATTCACTCATGCATTTACCGGAAGTATTTAGACGAGGCGCTGAGATTGAGTAGAAGCCTGTGACACTGGTAAGCCCTATACGTATTTTTGTAGGCGTGTCGCAAGGTGCGCTCACTCGTACATGTAGCTGTCAGCGGCGCACGCACAGCACTGCTCGTACATGATTGTGTCTCGTGCACCGAGTCGTGACTTGTGCCTCAGTCGCTCTCAATCGCAAGTACACTGCCTGATTACGAACGACATTGCGAGCCACAGATAACAAGAAGCTCAGCTGTCACTCGGATAGGCCCAGCTGACGTATAAACCTATACTGCCTGACAACATACATTTTTGAGGAGAGACGGAGGGTTTCGGTACCCCTATTTTAGAAGAACAGATGGGGGTCGACAATTTTACAGTGTTTCCGGTCGGGCAACCGTATTTGCTTTTTTTACACAGTAACGGCAGCCCTGCGTAACATTTTGCCACAATGCATACGCTACAGAGTAGCCTACAAAGGACAAACAGACGAACACGTAGTCTACCATAAGAGTGACCGACAGTTAGTAAGGTTAGCTTGGCTGAAAACTGGTCAGGATTTATCATATTCCGGGATCATTGATTGGAACATCGTGCCAAGGTGAGAAACACGGAAACATACAGGAAATAAGGTTAGAATCTTCAGAAGTCAGTGGTCACTGCCTTGGTTATGGCCATGCTGCTATTGATCGTACTTACTTATTTTTCGATTTGTTTAGGTTGTGTGCTATGACGTCAATACGGGACGCGTTGCTAAGGTTACGTTAAAAAGTTACAGAAGTGATTGACACGGGAGGTGGAAGTTGTGGTCGCTAAAGTCATCTACTGTATTTGCTGCTGTGAGTTCCACAGTATTTCGTTGAGCATAATGTTTTGATGATGTAATCGTTACGCGACCATAGTCACCACTCACCATATCCTGTATTTGCAATGTTATGCACAATGCACATTGTAGCCTGATGCGCTGTGCACACAGTCGTGATATTCATATGCTGTTTGTTTGGGGGAGTCAGTTCTATCAACAATTATAACTTTTATTTATAAGCCGTATTTGATAAATATTTATGGCAGATGCTGCTTACAGACTGCAGAACCGTTCTGTATAGCTGTACTCACTGCGTACACAGCTGCTTAAAATACTCGCCGCCGGCCAGCCGACCGGCCGCAGAATCTATCCCAGACGCTCAATAGCTTTAACCTCATTTGTCTGTCTAACAAACCAACGTATTTGCACCGCGTCCACTGAATAAGCCACACCGGTCTTGACCAATCTGCATAATGCAAACAGCTTTAGTAACGCAATGGGTACAGAACGGCTCGCCACGTAGCCTCTGCCAACATTTGACATGTGCTTCAGTACCGTTGTTGTGTCACCAGCTTCACACGAGATCAAAGCAAAAATGATGAAAGCTGAGACTAAACACAAAAACTCTAAAACTGATGAGGGTAAAAACTCAAAACACTCTCATAGACTTTGAAGGTATTCGGGGATGAAGTAGATTTTACCACTTACCAGCAGTTTGGTTTGAGCCAGGAGTGGAAGGGCCAGCCCAAGGAGCAACCAGCGACGGATGTTTAATGAAAGTCGTGAGACAGAAAAACTGAGAAAATCATTAGCCTAACTAACATGTGTGACATGAAATAAACTGACTGTATGAGTGAAGGAGATTTCAAGGTCATCAGGCAGAGTGATGTCTATCAAAATGACCGATTAGCCTAATTCTTAGAAACTATGAAAATTACACAGGCCGTTGAGCATTCTGTAGGTGAATTAAAAAAAGACGAAGAGTAAAAAGTTTAATAGTTTATACAATTAGCCTATAAAAACTACGAATTATAGTACAGAAATTATAGGAATACTCCATATATGCAGGTATCTGATGCCTAACGGAATAACTTTGATTATTTCGATAATCTGTCTTTAGTCATATTTTCTGCTCAGTGTTGTTGATCAACTAATTCTTCTTACTGCAGGTGGTGGCTATAGGTTTCCAGCAAGTGTCGCGACAGTCATGGACGCCGCTTTCAAGAAGTTTGCGAGCAAAGCCAACGGCGCTGAGGCAACGTCGATGGATATTAACAAGTGGGCGAAAGATGCAGGTGTGCTTGGCAAGAACCTGACTTCCAATCACATCGACATCGCTTTCTCCAAAGTCAAAGCCAAAGGGGCAAAGTACGCGTACTTTCAATGTACCTCAAACTGTCCTTAGGAAATCAGCTATTTTGTAAGCATTTTGTTGAACCGAAAGTTCTTTGATTTTGTGGAAATAGCCCTATAGATGCGTTTACAGATCTCAAAACGAACCTTTTTTTGTTTTTTTTTCTTGGTAAGATTTATAAATATTACCTTTTCACATTTTTTATTAGGTAAATTCCTAACTGAAAAAATAAGCATCTAAAAATGTAAAATTGAAAAATAGCTGTAAATGAAAATTTGCGTGTAGGATAAAGCCGCATATTGTTGTATCACCACACATGTGTAGCTCTCAAAGGCCAACCTGCTGTCAAATATGACGACGGGGGCTGTTAACAGAATGCTGGTATGTGTTATACGAAATAGGAACATGACGGTAAGAGAGATGGACGCAATGATCGGTGAGATGGCAACCAAGTACAAGGATGACAAGAAGCTTGATTTGGACGCAGCCAAAGCCCAGCTGCTTGAGAAAATGACCGTTGCTGATAGCAAGATGCATGGAACAACGGTTCGTTTCTAGCTGTCACTGCTCTTGCTTTGCGTTTTCTTTTAAGACCTTCGCCGAGGCGAAGAAGTTATGTTTTCTTTTGTCTGTTTGTTGGTCAGATGACTGAAAAAATTATGAATGGAAGAACTTGTTTTTAATTTTACGCCTTTTTTGCAGGGATTTATGCAGTATTTTATTTAACTAGAGCTAGAAGCAATTTTCTCGCATAAATTCCTCAATTTCCATTTTTGTTTTTTTCTTTTTTGTTGCTGCAAAGCGTCGCTTTCTAATACAGATCGGAAGGGACGCCGTGGCAGCGTCAATAATTGTGAACTTTTTCAGACGTGTCTTCTGCAAACGTGGGTAAGATGTGCACTCGGAGCCCAGGCAGACAGACGGACGGACAGACGGGCAAGACCCGTAATGTGGCCTACTTGGGCCGCATAAAAATGAGTATCGGTGGCTGACAAAAAGTCGCTAATGTGGCGTCGTCAGTAAGGCTTACAGCTGCTGACATTTTGTGTTAACGTAGTGCTATAGAAAATTAGTTCGAAAAAATGTAGGTGCTTTTAGATTAAAATAGCTTATTTTAGGTTGTTAGGTTTGCATTTTATGATATAAATTAAACTCAATTTCTTATTGCGATTGTAATTTTTCTTTCAACATTTTTAAGTTCTGATGTCACGTCATTCGCTCAACAAAAACGACGTAACACGAATAACTGTGTATAAGATTTTGAATTGATTGTCTTTCTGGGTCTTAAAGTTTGTGTCTCGTTTGTGTACACTGGTCGTGACTCATGTTAGAAGCACTATAGCAAGTGTCGGAACTTTGTCTTTTCTTTACCTTTGAAAATCTTAAAAACAAAACCTCTGAGAAACCTTTTAAATTAAAAAAATATGAAAAATCTAAAACCTAAAGACTTTTTCAAAAAAACCTAGAACGTTGTTGAGCGGTGTGGTTTGGCGCGGTGTTGTGTATAGGGTACGGTGAACGTGGGTGGCGTCGACCGTCTGACCGACACGAGCAAGTACACAGGCAGCCACAAGGAACGTTTCGACGAGAGCGGCAAGGGGAAGGGATTTTCCGGCCGCGAGGATATCAAGGATAACACCGGATACGTTGGCGCTTACAAGGGTGCCGGCACCTACGACAAGACGCACTGAAACCTTGACACGATGATGCCTGATGGTGACTGACTGCATATTGCCACCTCCCGCTGTCCAGCAACACAGAACATTGACTTAACATCTGGGCGAACGTTATTCTATGCCTGCAAACATCTAGAATCATCTGCTTCTTGCAAGAACAGCATGCAATCGTAAAAAGTGTATAGCGGAAAATGAAATAACGGCACTGCTATAATGTATATAAACTTATGGACATGTAAATCTTGCTTTTAATACAAATATACGTAAATATCAAACGGCCGTTGGTCGCCGTAATTTTGATTATTGGAGTGAACTGTAGAGTTCCAGCCGCATGCTTTGTTTTTTGAGACATGACTGCATTTTTTGAAGTAGACGTTAATATCATGCAGCCGTTGGTCGCCGTAATTTTTGATTGCTGGAATTAGTTGTACAATTCCAGCTGCAAGCGCAGTTTTTTAGTCACAAAATATAAATTATCAGCAAAGCAATGCGACTTGTTTTAAAGTACGTTTGGCCAATGCATAGTTAACTTTGATATTTACATTTTCAGTCGGTTTGTTAGTTACTCAATCAATCATTCAGAATACCCAGTTCTCAGAGGAGCCTCCTGCAAGTAAAAATGATCAAAAATTGTAAAAACAACTATGCACAGCTTTTATTTCTTTGACGTAAAAACTAGCATTGTTAGCAGACACGTGTGCGTTACTCTTTGTCGTGGAAGAAACAATCAGGAGTAATGTGGAATAGAGACCAAAAACTAAAGTACACCCTAATTTGGTAAAAAGGACATCGCTGTTCACCCAACTTCTCATTTGTATTCGCCAGGTGGGAGCACAGGACTGGCTGCAATTTTCAATTGCATGTTTTGACTGGGGTTACATCTGCAAATCTTCCTTTCCCTGGTTGTGAAGGACCCCCAGGTCAATGTAGCATTGGACCCCACACGTGTTCCTGCCAAATGACATCTAAATCCGCTGAACGGTTTAAGCAGGGCGCACGAGTGTGACAGCCAGACGAACAGACAGACTTCGCTGCGGAAAAATGTGTAGCAATAGGTGGAATCGCTGTAATAATACTAATGGCTAATTTTCGGAATCTGTGAAGTATTTAAAAACGCGCACCGAGCGACGTAACTGAACTGAACTGACATGTCTTAGTTTTTGACGAACCAATAGGCGAGCAGTAGTGCATTACATTAGGCACCATTTAACGGCGTCGGTGGCTTATGTGACTGCGCTTACGTACGCGTCAACCAATGACTAGCGTGTTGCCCTGCTTGTCCATTGGCCAGTTCGTCAAAAACTGAACCGTGTCAGTTCAGTTCAGTTCAGTTACCTCGCTTTGTACGCCCCTTAACGTTTACAAGCACATTGAGTAGTTGTCAGAAGCCATCGAGCATGCGTGACATTGAGTATATTGTAACGGCTACGTTGAGCTATTTACAAGCGAGCGACGGACGAACGAGTCGATAGTATTGGCGTGGCGGTTTCAGCAAAGTTGAGCGTCGGACGCTGTCTCTATGGCAACGTGTAAACCATGCAGTTTTGCACGCGCACCAGTTAGTCGCTAGTCCAGTGCCAGCGAGCGCCGTGTACAGACACGTATATCTAGCCGACTGTCAGGGGCGTTTTATACAGTACATCGTGTCCAAAAAAGCAAGTCACTTTTTAAAAAAAGTAGCTTCGTGATACATTGGCCAGTTTTAATAATTTTTGGCATGTAACATCGCCAAAAAACTTGACTTGAACTACTGTAGTTTTGTCCACTTCACCTTAATACTGTTGCTACAGTACCTTGTGAAATTCAGAAGTCGTAGTTTAGCCGAATACTGGGTAGCGCATGCAGTTCACAAAATAAAAGTGGCTTGTTTCTGATATATATAGGCCTATGGTTGGAGTTACTCTCTGGCGGTAACCTACACGTAAATCATTACGTGGGGTTGCTAATATCTTCCAAATCCCGTCATTAGCAAAAACATACGAATTTTATTTACATCATACTCGTATATTGCAGAAAGTCGTTACTGCAATTTAGATCTATATGCAAAGTTTATGTCAGCATTTAGTTACAATTTTTCCATTGTTTTTTAGACTCCCTAGCTACTAGGGCTCCGGTCTTTCTCAGAAACCCCACTTTTAGATAGACTTTTAATCACTTACGCCCTTGGCGACTGCCAATACTGCATGCCAGTGCCTAGCGTACCAGTAAACTGCCAACGTCGTCGTTGTCGTTGTAGCTGTTGTCTTTATTTATTTATTCGTTGTTGTTGCGGCGGCTGCGTGCTGAGCCAACACACTTCTTGTGCAGCACAGCCTGGTAATTTTTATGCGCTTATTTTTGGCATAAATGATACATAGGCCTAATTAACGGTTTACACTGAAGCCGGTATGAAGTCTAACAAAACCGAATGAAAATGTCGAAAACGTTGCAACAGTCAGACAAGTTTCGGCAAACTGACGTAGCATCAAAATCTGTCTAGCAGCTTTTGCGAATTTTTTATCTAGTAAAATAAGATATGCCGCTTTAGTGTTTAGTGCTGATAGGCGTAACAATAAAAGCGAGCTGTCGTTTGTTAGAAGAAGTTCTGTGCTTATACATTGCAATTAAGGTTGTATCATTGCTTATATTTATTGCACTGTGTTTTGTTAAATATAGCGCGGCTGCCAAATAGGCCTACGATATTTTGCCGGTCTTGTCTTGCTTAGAGAATAGGCTACGCATGGCCTGCATTTTAAATTTTAAGTTTAACTAAACCCAAACTTCTAAAGCCGATAAAAATATATTCAAACTAGAACAACATTTAAGTTAAATTATCTGCCAAAAATTTTTTAAAATATACGTAGATTTTGGAACGTTAATCTGAGATATCACCGGAAATCATTTTACGCGCGAGAGTTAGCATGGCGAGTTAGCTATAGCGAGTATTAGCTGTAGTAATTCTGTCTTGGTGTCTGCGTAACTGTCCGTCTTGTCTGTCACGTCCCGGTACCGATCGGAGCCCAGGTGAGATAGAGACTTCATGTTTTCACCGTATGAGAGCATAGAGTCTCTAGTATTTCGTAACCAAATTTTATGTTGCTGGGTAAGGGAGGTCCCCACAAACGAGAAGGAAAAAGAGGAGTACCTTTTTCCCCGAAAAGGATATTTTACCGCTATTGGCTCGTCTAGCGTGAAAATTATTGCAGATAGGCACAGACATATTGCTTATCATAACAAGCACTGGCTATGAGCTTCTTAAACGTGTCAACATTGATGACCTTGAATGACCTTTAATTCCTGAAATAGGAGGTTTTAATGAATTTTTTGTTATTTCGGGCTGCGACATACATTTAAGAGTGAATTGCGCAAGAGAGCATATGAAATTTTCGTTGTTGAATTTAGATTTTAGCAGTTTAAGCCCAACTTCCTACATTTAACGAGGCTTGCACACGCAGGTGTCAAAGAGGGTTACCCGCCTGAAAGTGGTTATTTTTCGCTATTGGCTTGTATAGCATGAAAACGGTTGCAGATAGGCATAGATGCTGCTTATTATAACAAACACCGGTGACAGGCTTTTAGTGGTATCAACATCGTAAACCTTGAATGATCCTGAATTTTCAAAATGGGGTTTTTAGTGATTTTTTGGCGAATTTCGGCTGCAGAAGTGCACAGTGAATTGCAACGAAATGGATGGAGATATGAAAACAGGAACTGCTATAGGCTCTCGCGCGTCTCATGAGCATTAGCTCAGATTTTTTGTACTGTTTCATAGAAACACCTCACTTACGGTATGCTGCAAAATATCGATATTAAAAAGTTAGCGTTGAATACCAATATTTCACAAAGTGGTTGAGGTGTTGCAAATTTTCCGTTGTGTTTGCAAATGAAAAGTTTTAAAAAAATGGTAGAAGACTTAATTATTTTTTTATGTAGTTATGAAACTATGTGTGAGGTTGTCTTGGTGGGTTTAATCCTAGGCCTACCGCTAAACTTAATTTAAAGTTAACCTAGGCCTAATGCTAAAGTAACTGGACACAAAATTGAAAATAAAACGATAATGTGATTTAATACCGGTAAGCAGAATATTTACAGCGTGCGGATTATCATGTAAGTGCAATGCCAATAAAAGAAACTAAAACAGAAATACAAATAGACAGTCAAACAATCAAGCAGTCGCTCTTAACTTGACAATTATTAACATTATCTTAGCCTGTCGCAGCGAACTTTTTTCCATTTAGGCTAAGTATCAGACGTGTGATAACGCATTTTGGTAAATCTGCGTAATTGATGTTCTTGCTCGAGTTTGAAATTGCGTAGTCAAGTAGGCCCTAGCCTACTTTGCATGTGATGTTTTGTTACCGTTGTGGACCATGGACTATGCATTTTATTTGTATATTCTTCTTGTATTTGAAAAAAATCTTTCTTTTCTGTTTCTATATTGCCTTCTGTCATCAGTGAATTAAAGATTATCATAACGTACATTATAGAGTCATTGGAGCTGTGAGGGGTTAAATTTTGGCCTTTCCACTGACTTGGCACATCGCTTATACAACAGCTTGTTGCTACCGCACAAGCCGCGATGTTTATAACATAATAATTGTATTGCATTGGTCATGTACAGAGTTCGTCGGAAGACTGAGGCTATGGAGGCAGCTTTTAAGAAATTTACCAGCAAGGCAAACGGAACGGAAATGACTTCTGCGGAAGTGAACAAATGGGCGAGGGACTGTAACATCCTCGGCAAGCACCTCACTTCCAATCACATCGACATCGCCTTCTCCAAAGTCAAAGTCAAAGGCGCTAAGTAAGAATGAAAATGTTCAAACTTCTCGTCAACTTTCACAGCTGATATTGTTATTACTGCGTAACAGTAAAGGAACCATTAAAGCATGGTCGATGGTGGAATAGCACATCGCTGATTTTTAAACTTTATTATTTACTATTTTTGTTGTTATTTCATTGTAAGTATTGCAGCTTAACGACGACAAGGCAAAATGGGAATTTATATTATAGGCCTAAATGTGACTTTGTGTGAGCAATTTTGCACGTATTCGACTTTGGAGTAAAAAAAACTAATTTTTAGGCTATTTGCTTTTTCTTGAATTACCTCTGGCTACGTTTACATCTTACTGGTCTTGGTCTATATTACTAATAATGTTGATCTTACGTGGGTCAAAACGAGAACTTGTTAGTTCTCAACTCTGCACGAAACAGATTAATCAAGTAAGTAAGTAAGTCGGTAAGTAAGGTAACTTGGAAGTCGCTATTTAACCGACGTCATGGTTACACGACACCATGCTAAAGTTTTAGCAAATGTTTTGCAAGCGTCTTGCTGTTTTATTTTACGCGAAACTACGTCTGCAACATTTGAGAAAAAGTTTTAGAGCGTAAAACATTTTTGCGCGTATTTAGACGTAATTACATGTTAAATGAAACATGTCATTCTGAAGTAATTTTTTGGCTGACCGTTAAGTCGATCCTCGGGTACTGTGTCGTCTGTTTGTTTGTCGTCTGTAACGCATGTATTGTGACTAAACCGTGCGTCGTAAAAGGTCGGCGATGGTGCCGTTGGATAGGGCGATGGTGAGTTCCCATATGCTCTCAATAGTAACCATATCTGTATCTGCAACGGTTTGGCCGCAATTTTGGAATGCGATGTTTCTACCAGCAGCCATTAGGCCTACCAACGTGCGCCGAATTACCGTATCGTATCCTAGCGTTGATTATGCAGTTCGACATAGCAGCGTCACCATAGCGTGTGTACTCACTGTAGAAAATCGCTTTCTTTCTGCGACCGGAAGTCGGACGGCGGTTTTCCATATAAATGGTAGGCTAAGGTCGGCCCACCCTAACGAGTACGACAGCTGGGCTTATTGTTTTGTTTTACGTGGAACCTTATGTCGGTTGCCATTGACGTTTTGTGCAGGAACCTGACAATAAACGAGCTGGATGCGCTGATCGACGAGATGGCGATCAAGTACAAAGACGATAAGAAAATTGATCTGGAGGCGGCCAAGCAGCAACTTCGCGAGAAGATGGCGGCAGCTGAGTCAAAGCTCCACGGAACCACGGTCAGTCAGTCATAATTACACTTGGCTTTCTTGCTGCATAACGTGTTAAGTTCCATGCGCTGTAAAACAACTGAAAGATAGTTTGTGCGTTGGAGTATTGGTGCTAATGCGACATAGTTTTAGATTTAGACTTTTTGATCACGTTTTTTCTAAAAAAAAATATTGCTTATGTGAGTTAGTGTCGATCTTAGTTCAACAGCGATACAACAGCATGCTTATCGTCCAGTTCTAAACAAAAAATAAAAAAAAACAACGAAAAAAACTAACACGTGTTAGTTTTACTTATTCTAATTTTGTTTCATTCACTGTCACAGTCCTCTAGCTGGTAAGAGACCATTATCCTTTATGGTGAGTAATGACAGTGGAACACGCGTTAACAATTTAGGCTACGCAACATCGTCGCACGACAGCGGAATGTAAATATACCGGGAGTCAAGCCAGTAATACCCCGTTTACACGATCGAGCAAACATCGAGCAGGCCTGATGAAACCGCGCTCAAATGTAGGCTTAGATCACGTGTTATATAGGCCTTTTAATTACAACCCGCCCGCCCTCCTAATTAGCATGCTAATTACCATAGCTCGTCGAGCTAGCCCGATGTTTGCTCGATCGTGTAAACGAGGTATAAAAGTCGTGGGCGCTATGCCATATTGCGATAAACTGACTAAATTTAAAATACTTCACACCACGATCACTTTGCACTGGTATTTTTTCATAATTTACGGCTGTAGTAATGCGTCATAAATCAAACGACGATATAGTCTATGCGATCAAGGTATGGTAGACCACTGTTTGGAGTTGTATAACTTCGTACTGCGTACTTACGTACCCACTTCAGACTTTGGTCTATCCTATACATAAAATACCTATGAGATGATATTACAATAGTTCTGCCTGTTCTCGTTGCAACAAGGTGTTGATCGCTGACCATGCGATGTTTAGGCGGCGATGCATGTAGGAGGCGTCGACCATCTCTGTGACAGTCACAGTAGATCATCTCCCATAGATCTAGTTGCTGTGCTGGTATATACGGGCACCTGTCTATAGGTTGAGTCGAGCGTGGGTGGCGTCGACCGTCTGACGGACACCAGCAAGTACACGGGCAGCCACAAGGAACGTTTTGATGAGAGCGGCAAGGGCAAGGGCGCCGCCGGCCGCACGGATACCGCGCAAAACACCGGATACGTCGGCGCTTACAAGGGCGCCGGCACCTACGACAAGAGACATGACTGAGTGGATTGCGACACTGCTTCAGTTGCACATTCCGCGTAGATACTTGACAATCTGCCGACTGTTTTAGTGCTGTAGGTCATCAAGCTTTTCGTTTGTGTGTAAACTTGTCTTCGACAATACTTCGCTCACAGTTGGTCGTAGTCGGTAATTTCTAGTGCACCAACGTCGTTGCTAGAGTGACAATCATCAACAGTGGCGTATATAATCGTGATGAAGCTTTGAGTGTTGATGCACTTTCATTCAGTTCGTCGAAATCCGTGTAGACTTCTAAAGTTAATTGGACCTTCTACAATTCCTTCGCCGTAAATTTTAAGCTGTCCGATTGTCGCAAAATTTTCTCCATGTCAAAAAATTTTCGTTCAGAAATACCAAACTTGAAACTAATTGACCCAAATTTCTGAAAAATTTAGAGGCATAACTGAAATTCTGAGCGCTTATAATCTTTGTTAGAAATATGCAGCTTTTTGTCGAGAAATTGCAACACATTGTATAAATAGGTATAACCGACGACGACGCCGAATCCAGTTAGCTTTAAAGAAAACTGAATAATCGCCACAAAAGATTATGGACGTTCTAAGACCGAGCCAAGCACAAAAGAACCAACTCCAAAACGCGGACAAGACATGATCGTAATCAGGAGATCAACACAAGGTCATCAAAGAATATTTTACGGTTTTTTTGACTACGCGCCTATATACATAATTTGCTTCGATTGCCGCTGAAACGCATTTATAATTTTTTAAATTTGCACGATTTGCCGTATAATAACAATGCCTCCATATTATGGGAATGTAGATCTAATCTCGGATAGACCAAAAATGGATAGGCCTATCAGACGTGCAGGAAGGCAAGCACCTTATTTACGCCAAGCTTCGTGCACAAAACAAAGCAGTTTGTTCATGGTTTTTTTTTGACTGTTTGTTCATTTTAATTTCATTTATATAGATGTTGTCTTTGCGTCGAGTCCGTATACCATACGTATTTTTTTCTGTCACGTTTTTTTGTTTTCGTGTACTTTGTTACGAAGAACATATCCGTAGTGTATACAGGCTTCGTAGTTGGTAACCGCTTTTAAAAAATTCTTTCATTTTCACTTTTGCTGTTAAATATAAGTATTCACAAACCAGTGTAGGCCTATAAGCGTTTGTAACATGATGTGATTTAAATGACTGTTTTATTCCACATTTACTTGTGAGTGTGTCAGTGAAGCTTCCAAAAATCAATCAATATTTGGCACAATTACACTTCGTAGTTTTGAAATTTGGCGGCTTAATTTTATATCAAGTTATTGACTTATATGGCAAGCTATTCATGGTTGTCACTAAACCGTATAAAATGGCGTCGGTAAAAAAATCCAAACGATAGATAGATTCTGTCGTCCTTCATGTTGTTCATTTATGTTTAGCGTTCTGAGAGTTTGTGTGCACGTGAAAATTATTTTGTGTTACTTGTAGTAAGTTTATATGTACCAGTAATCTGCAAATACAATCAATTATGGTTAAATCTCTTTTCGATTTTGTATAGCTTGATACATACCACAAACGAATGTTCTGTGCGTTGGTCACGCACATTACTAAATATACTGTGTTACTATGTTACTGCCGATAACACTGTGATAAAGATCACTATTGTCCCAAGACCACCAACCGAAGATAATGGGCACAGACCTGTACTAACATAACTTGGCCTAACTTTATCTTTAGTTTTCAACTCAACGATTTCGCACTGCAAAATGTAAGATAACATAGTCCTTACACCGCTGCAAAAATTACAGAGACATAATAGAGAAATACAACAAGCTAAAAGAAAAAAGCAATATAAGTGCCAGTGCGTTATCACTGTGATGCTTACACCCTGAGTCGTGATTGTTTCATAGCAAATTTCCTGGAAAACATGCAAGTAAAATTTTGAGAATTCGGTCAATGTTTGGCGACGATGCAGACATAAGTTCCTGTCTTGTTTTTTCTTCACAACACGCTGTGTAGTTACTACGGGTTTGCTTTCTGTCGTCGCCGTCCGTCAGTGCTTCGTTGACAGGTGCGTGCGTGCGTGCCTGTCAATCATAATGACGTCACTGGGTTCTCTCCGCGTCACCCGCATCAGCATCGCTACTGACTCGCGTCATCTTCATCATCGTCATCAGCAGCAGCAGCAGCAGCCGCAGTCGTCTGCGATACAGTCACGTGTGTGTATGTGTGTACGATCAGTATAGCTGTGTGCACTCGCTAACTCTACGGAGGCATTACTTTCTGCAGGCGGCTACGGTTATTCTTCTTCGCCGCTGCGCTTCGCAGGGTCAGGTGCCCCGCAGGTAAGTCACTGACATTGTTCATGTACGTCTGAGTAAAGGTAAATGCTAGTACTCAGCATTTGAAATTAACGACTGCAATGAAAAAAAACGCTATACGTATAAATTGTCTCACGCGCGTCAACTTTGCGTTTTGCGTTTAATACTATCTGCCCGTTGAAGTACACTAATTTAGCCTACCGTTAAACGTTTTTCACGGCACAGCAGCGTCCTAACCGACAAAATTATTACTGTACCATGTCAGCAACGACGATCGTCTACGACCGACTCAACGCCGGAACTTTGCTGTCATCAGTATAAGGACGAGCACGGCAGACAGCAAATTCACCACGGCAGGACCTGCAGCTTGCCACATCTCGAAGCGTGCTTTTACGTTGCCTCAAAACTCACTTTTACGATAAACATTTCTACAGCACATTGTAGGCCTAAGTTTCTTTGCCGATAACAAGCCACTGACTGACATAACTGACTTTTGAACCTAGGCTGCAGACAGTCTTATTCTCTCAATCGTAGGCTTACAACTGAAATTGACAGACCTGCTCATGTGTTACAGAACGGAGGCGCCCTAACATGTATTTCGATTGCAATGGTTATGATGCGACAACTATACACGGTAGCCCGCTATTTGCTGCACGTTATGCGATGATCGCCAGCAATGCAACTCTGCACAGCAGGAACAAACTTTCTAACATCATTGATGCTATTATTAAAAATTCGTGGTTTTATTCCTAGCGTAAACATCAAAAAAAAATTATGTGTTATTATTACTATTATTATCATTTTATCACTATTATCACCGCCCACCGTCAACATGATCATTAACATTATAGCATCGATTATAATGACCGACGACTATGAGATGGATTTCCTAGTTTTCGGGCTACGGAGTGAAGGCCTCCGTAGTGGTGGTGGTTTGGCTCAGTTGGTAGCGTCGAAGTTAATCAACACCATGCCCGGTTAGTACTTGCATATGTGCCGCGTATGTAACCAGCCACCTAGGTCAACTCGGCTTGGCCATTCCTCTGTGGGTAGGCGCAATAAGTACCAGCGAAAGCTGGGACGTATACAGGCACACCGCGCGATGCACTAGCCCCGTATCCGTGGTCTCGCAGTGTAAAAACTGGTGTCTGGCTTAGGGCCAAGGAAACGGAGATCAGCGCTGCCCAATGGGCCTTAAGGACTTTACGTTTTTTAGTGAAGGCCTGGCTGATCGAGGCGGTGGTATGTCTGCTGGTTACACCGGCCGTGGGTCTATTTGTTCGCTGGTGCGGGCAGTAAATATAGTCGCATAATGTATTTGTACATGGCGTTATTAGTTCATGCCAATCAGCTGCCACTTCTGAGACTGTTAACTTGTAAAGCACTCCTGGTCACGGGTCTGACCCACGTAAGCAGCGCTTTATGAAGAGTAGACTAGAATACCGTTACATTTTAACTTTTTTAATAGAACGAAATGCAGCACGAAAAATCCACATGGTAAAAAGTATCCGGCGGTCGTTGCGCCTCGCGTGACGGTGACGTCGTGGGGGTTCCCGTTTCACCGTACGAGTACCTGTCATTCAGTCACGTGACAGGTTGACATAGTGAAACCAGTCAACGTTGATTCGTGCGTGTGACGCGTTTTTTGTTGCAGTTCATCTGTGTGGCCGCTACACGTCGACGACGATGTTCGGCGGACGACATCATCACGTGATTTTGCTGTTGCTGTTTGCTGTGACGGGAACCAGCTTACATCCTGCAGTCGGTGGACAGGTTTCGTCTGACGACACCTCGACGCTACACAGACGTACGTCGAACTCATGTTCATAACGTCGAGTCTGCCTAATGTAACGACATACGTAGCTAAAACTGTAATAGGCTACCACTACTTTTATCACTACTACCACTAATAATAATAAAAAATAGCTAGAAGGGCACTCAAAGCGCAAACTCTCGCCAACGCTGTTATTTTTTTCCTTGTGATAGAACCATATTCGGCGAAGGTTAGCCTTGTCTGGCGATGGTAAACAATTTTTCAATCCTATCGTGGACGCAGATGCTGATTGGGGTCACCATTAAAATCTAATCACCTCTAAGTTGAGCCAAGTTTAACCTTCCCTCACAATTTTAGCCAAATCTACTAACAACGTCCTTGGCGGAAAAAATAATAACGTCGAGGACGAGGAGTATTTATTTTTAGCAGAGTCGTGACGCAATATTTTAGTTTTTTAGGCATGCGATGATCGCGAGAGCAATAATTCAAGTTGCTTGAACATAGTGATAAAAGACATAACTTAACGGTTATAATGAGTCTGCTACTGTACTAGCAGCTAACGGTGCTGACCACGCGTTGCAGACGTACGTAGTGTCAAGCGACGCAGGCTTAGGCCTATAGGCCTACGCTGTGTAGCTCATAAAAAGCGGAACATTTGAACATTGTGTTCATCATGACCACCCTTCACTTCTGCGATAATTGAGGCTAAGGCTAATTATTGTTTCCGAAACTCTCCGATTACGTAAAACGTGTACCGTATCTTTCACAAATCATCATTAAAGAGCATTTCCACTACGGCGTTGCGTTGCGTTGCTTTGTCGCGCTGCACAGCGCGTTGCAGCGCGTTGCAGCTCTGCAACGCGCTGTGCAGCGCGTTGTCGCGATAGTAAAAACAAGAATTTTCAGCTCAATGGGAAGCATTTTCACTTTAGCTGCGCGTTGCGTTGCTATGCGTTTAAAATAGAAACGCCGATAGTGTTTCTATTTTTTGTTTACTATCTGAGTGATAGTAGTTGCGTTGACCAATGAAAACACTCATCTAGCCCGAGTAGGTCATCAAACTGCTCGACAGACAGCCGAAAGTATCGCCGGAACAGAGCTGGGTCAGAGCACTGCCTCCTACATACTGTATACAGTAGAGGCAGTGGTCGGAGCGTAGCTACTGTATCAGATGCTGATAGTCGCCTTGGTCATCCCGGTTGACGAGACGAGGTGAATCCAAAATCTAGGCCTACGTTTTCTTTTTTTTCTTACGCAACACGTATGTGCAACAAGCTGCTGCTCCCAACAGCAACAATCTTCGTATTTGTCGGTCATATTAACTCATTAATATACTTCCCAAAAATGTCTCCACCCTTTTTAACGCGGGTCTGAGCTGTATGGATCAGGATCAGCCACAACACAGAACGGTCAACAGCCTCCTATATCAAGGCGATTAGTGCCGTGACGTCAAACTGACGCCCCCGGCAGCTAGCACAATCGAAGCCACTATGCGTTAAGCTTACCGTACCTGTGCGTAGTTTATCTTAACGCATATCCCACAAGACACTGCCGAAAACGTACCATTACGGCGTCTCGAAAGTGAATTAGTGGTAATTTATTACGAAATTTTTCGCCAGCATTTAAAGTCTGTTTGAATCGATCGTATAAATGTAATAATTTGTATAAAAGTGACAAAAAACGCAGAGTACGCGCGAACGCGCATCGCCAACCTTCGATTTCATGACGACTACTTTTTGTAAGTCTTTTCGAGGAAACTTCGGTCTCAATCGTAACTTTAGCCGCACGCTGTGGATGTGAGAGCGATGCTAATTTGTTGTCTTGAAAATTTTTGTTGAGCGAGCGGCACTATTTGCAGCTGTCTATGATCAGCACTCGATGTCATAATGACAGCGTCTACGGTATAAAGCATTCTACATTCAGGCGCTTTGTAAAGGAAATGCGCTTCGAGTTGACATCTTCAGTTGTCAATCTTCGTTAAAACCGCTGCTGCTGCAGTTGTATAAATACACTGTGTTCCAAAAAAGAAAGCCACTTCTATTTTTAAGTAGCTCCTTCAGACATTGGCAGATTTTAATAATTTAATTTTTGGCATGCGGAATCAACGAGAAATGTGACGTACAAAACTATAATTTTGCCCACTTTATCTTAATAATGTTGCTACACTACCTTATGAAATGCAGAAGCGGGACACAGTGTAAAACTCACTTTCAAACTGTGAAGCCGCTGTTTTCTCATCTCCAGCGCATGCAGACTGATAGGCCTATTAATGCATTAGTGATGAAAATGACGACGACAGTAATAATAATAAAAAGATTTTATGGAATAATTAGATGCAAGCGCTTATAATTTTAGTTAATCTTGTATTTCCTATGTGTATGCGTGACAAAGTGAGTAATGACATTAAGCCACAATCTCGTCGCTTACATAAAGTTGTCCCGACGTCTGCAGTCAATGTGCTTGATATTGCCATTTATTTTTGTCTTATGAAGCACGAAGTCCTGACCTTCACCTTTGTTATTTCACATCGACCGTATAGCATATCCCTAAACTTCCACAGTTCTAAATGGCCAGCGACTAACAGCTTTTGCATCACACATTATTTGTTGTGATATAACAAAAAAAACTTTCGCAGTTTACAAAACTATACATAAGGGCAATATGAGTCAACACTCAAAAACGGCAAAAATGGCTTGGGGGCTAAATGTTCATGTGTTGAATTTGGGGCGGGTTCGGAAAACATTTTACGGGGATGAGGCTTATTTCTCCCTTTAGTTTGCACGCTTTCTGACACGAAATTTGAACAGTAAACTGCAGCTGTGGTCAGAGTTATAATCATCGCGTCTTCGATGTGACGACTAATATAATCCGCTAAGTGTGATAGTCGAGAGATCACGTCTCGGATATAGGCCTATAGCTAATGCGCACTATAGCCCATCGTCACGACAGCTCAGATGAGCGGAATATGATATTATAGGCCTACAGAAGTCGCGCATGCTTAACGCTCGAGCAGTTTGTGTCCAGAGACAAAGATTATAATACAGTCTGCTTATGTATTTAGATACACGCATAAACATAGCAATCGGCTTACAGGCGTATAATACAAATATGATGCTTTAACACATATGTTTGCACTGTGATAATTACCGTATACGTCTTACATGGCGTCAAATATGCTGTGTAACCGTATCGTAATTTTGATGTGCAGTATACTACGGGCGTATAAATTTGTCACAAACGCATGTTTAGATTTTAGAGGAGTTATTTTGAAATCTTAGACGTGATAACATTCGACCACGTAATTTGACCGGTGTTGTCGTTATTAAACGGGCAACTGTCTGCAGGATATTTTCTGCCAGCATTAGATTTCGGCAATCAGTAGTCAGTACTCAGCTGTGTTGAGTAAGTAAGTAAGTAAGTAAATTTGCGCGCAATGTCTACGGGAAAACCCGCAGAATTTAACCCTGAGAAGAGTTTGTCATAAGCTATCAGCAATCCAATGTTTTTGTCACCAGATGCAACAAATGTGTGTGCCCGTGTGATCGATTATTCAATCAGTCATTTTAATTCAGACAACGTGGCTCATATACAAATACGAAGACAGTAATTAAAGAAAAAGATCGGAAGAAGCAAAAAATCACAAACACAAGCTTAAAAAGACGTACACATTATTACCGACGATTCGAAGTCAGTTTACATATCTGCAATTGTTGCGTGTCCTCGTGCTATTTCTCGTTTATTGCAACTACATAATCTATTCTACGGTGTGACGCATGAAAAGTAGAAGGTAGTGCATGTTTTAGATGACATGCAAATTTGTAATCGTAAAGCGTTCCATACTTTTAGCGCTTTTGTGTTTTAGGACGTTAAAGTGCTATAGAAATTGTATGACTATTATTATTTATGCAGATCGAGCAACCGAACAGTATTTTAAATGATTAGCCCCATAATCGCAGTGAAAGTTCCAGTGCTTAGCATGACCACCCAGCGTGTTAGTGAAATGATCGACGTTAATCGTTTTCGGAAACTGTGCAATTTCCCGCTCCGTGTAAAGCACGTATATGTTCCGGCTTCTCACGTGCCACACTGCATATATTTTAGATGTTGAAATACGACCGCGCGATGCTCTCGTGCCGACCAGAAGCACGCTGGTACTCAGCTGCACCATTTCCGGTTTCCCGCGCAACGTGACCTCCGACCTGATCTACTTCCGGCCCGAGCGACCCGCGGAGCTGGGCGGCCAGCGTGCTGACGTCATCGACCACGTGACCTCGAGGCTGAGCTTTCCCGGCATGCGTCGCGCCGAGAACCTTGGTCACGTCTACTGCTACGTTAGACAGTTTGACGAATACGATCACGTCTCGTTTCGCGTCGCCGGTAACCAAACGTTTTCTTCGTCGTAATCGCACGTAATTTTATCGGTTTTTTATTATAATATAACGATGATCACGTTTTTTACATTTCGTTTATCGTCGTCGTCGTCCGAGTTTCATAATACGCAGAATGTCAAGGGAAAAACTGTCCAGGAAGAACAAATTACAAACGCAGTTAAATTAACATACGTGTGTTTATTTATCTGCTTTTGTACATTTTGCGTTGAGAACTAATGCACAAAATGCGCAAAAATTAAAAAAATAAAGCATTTACTTTATAATAGTTAAAAAGCGGCAACAGTAGAAAGATAATTCTGCATGCCTTTAATTGTTTTTGTGTGATATTTGGCTATACAGTTTTGTTCTGTTGTTTTATCTTTAAAGGAGTTAGATCTTAGAGTTCTGGCTATTAAAGTTTGCAAATTATCACTAGACGGCATTTTGCGAATCCACGAAAGCTTTAAAAAGGCAATTGCGTGGCCGAGACCGGACAGCATTAATGCCATATAGGCGAACTCTTGCACCATGTTAGCCCTCGCGTCAGATTATACCGACCGCGAATAGCCGATTCACCAACAGCGAGCAGTCAGACACCTGTGTGATATGCGAAGCCGTTAAATGCTGCAGTCGCGACAGCCAATTCGTGACGTTGTTAACAAACGATATATGTAAAAAACTTACCAGTTTACAACTGTGTGTAAGGACGATGTGATGATATCAGTCCTCTAAAACAGCAAAAATCATTTGGGTAACCTTAGATGGGGCTATGCATATGGC
>Ga0056128_1001279_pt1 | contig 27506 bp, 19 predicted proteins | sample WorMetLIZISLAND2_FD_71113 | JGI IMG/M metagenome (GOLD analysis project Ga0056128, IMG submission 71113) | Marine gutless worms symbiont microbial communities from Max Planck institute for Marine Microbiology, Germany - Olavius geniculatus... ... | reverse complement strand
ATGACATATAGTCTCATTAATAAGTGTGCCAAAAATTATTATAATCGGACATTCATTGTTCCAGTTATTGCAAAAAATGTAGTCACATGCTTTTTTTTGAGACACAGTGTATATTGGCTACCGCACGTTATTCACTATTTTGCCTTCTCCAGTAGCGGCTAACCACTCCGTCAGCCATGTAGATAAATCGTTAAAAGGGCATAAAAGCAGGCCCGTCGAGAGAAGAGGGAGGAGCAACATGAGTAAGCTACCCCGGGCCACGCGACTTTAAAGGGCCCCGCCATCGCTCAAAAAATAAAGTACACCAGAATGCGCCATATTAAAAAGCGAAATTTAAAAATATTTTTTCTCCAGACAGGCCCCGCAGAAAAGTTGTCTTGGGGCCCCGCTGTCGCTCTCGATGTCCATGCATGAAATACCGCGTAATGAGGTACATGGATCATCACACAATCCGCAAGACTGAATGCCAAACGTCGGACACCAGGCGTGTCGAATGTCGAGACGCGCTGACCACACATTACACACTGAACTCATACCAGCCGCCGACATTGACTGACGGCCGCCACTGCCATTGTTAGAGGCCCTAGCGAACGCTAGCTGTTATACTGGACCACACACATTGAACAAATAGCACCCACTGGACGGACGCACCTGCTAAATAATACGTTATTGCATATTCAATCAGTCAGTCAGGCCTACCTTTATAATTATACATTTTTATTTACCATGAAAGACAGCAATTTAAATATGAATACAATAGAAACTTAACTAATTACAGTTTATGCCCGTCTTCAATCAAAACGCAAACCTAATACCCCGATGACACGATCAAGCTGGCTCGACGAGCTGGCTATATTCTAGATAGACGAGCCTGCTCGATGTCTGCTATGCTTTATGCATGCTTCATAATCGCTCGATGTTCGCTGGACGTTTGCGCGATGTCTGCTCGATCGTGTAAACGGGGTATACTCGTAACATAATAATTAGTGGCAACTTGGCCGGGGGGGGAATTTTATGTGTCGGAAAATGTTTTCTTGTCGAAACACTTTCGTTGTACGAAATGGAAAAATTTGTAACTGAAAACCTCGTACTGTGAAGAAATTAAAAAATGAAATTGAAATTTTGAGTACCCTTAATCTCCTCTGTGGGAAATTTGAAGTGTCTGTCGAAAAATTGCAACCTCCCGCACCGCCAACTTTTTTAAGCCACGACGCTGCTAAAGATAGCACAAGCGACAACTGAAAGCAAACCGGAAAAAAACTTCTAAAGCAAAATATTAATAATTGAAAATTGCAGTAAAACAACCTCACACTGTAACTCAAAGCTTTCGCTTCCGGTTACTTTTGCCCGCTGCAATGCAGTGTTATATTTCAGTTTTTGCGTTTATGAAGCTCTTGTACAAAAGTTTACTGACAGTACGTAAGCCACCCGCAGAAAGCTCACACATGCGAAGTCCATCAAAACAACGAAAGCTGTCAAACTTGTGAAACAACAACAGATACAATGTCTCCACATTACAATTTGTACAACAAATAGCTGTTTGTAGAGCAAATCAAACGGAGCCTAATATACATATATCGCTACCGGTAACTATGGGGTAACTTTTGTATTCAGGAACATTCGTTTGCCGTCGCGCGCGTCTGGCATTTACAATTTTTCACGAACCACAGTTTCACACAGATTCCATTAACATCTAGTTACCGTAGTATTGCTGGGCTGCGGCGACATCGACGGCGTGCTGCGTCGGCTCTGTATGTGACGTCACTCGTTGCTGCTGCTGCTCAAACTGCTGCTGCTGATGATGCTGCTGTAGCTGATGTTGCTGCAGTTTCTGATGATATCCGCTGAGTCCGCTGGCAAACTGCTGCCACGCGTACGATTGCTGCTGATGATCCAAGTAATACCCGGGTCCATTGTACCCGGGCCCCTCGTATGACGTCATCATCATCATCTTGGCACGCAGAGAGAATACGTAACTTTACGTCAAATCTCTCAGTGTCGTAACTACAAGCGAGTCTCACACGGCTACGTAACCGCTCGCACTGGCAGCAGTGTTTCTCTCCAAGGCGGGCAGAGGAGCTATTTTGCTCGCCCCCACCCCACCCCACCGCTGGTCAGCGGCCGGCCCCGCAATTTATCCGGAATGACCGCGTCCGGCACTCGGGAGGTGTGCAGAGAGCGGGAAAAACGTGCGGCTCGCTTTTGATCCGCCGTTCCGCAAGCATCCAATCAGTCAATCAGTAACCTGTGGTGTACAGTACGTCTCTAAAAACTAGGATAAAACTTAAGGATAATGCTCAAGTTTTAGAAACTTAATCAAAGATAAGACGCTCGCTAGAACAGTAATATTTTAAAGTTTCGTTAAAAAGACACATTGTATTTGAAATTATTTATTCATCACAAATGGTAAAAAGAACAAAACAACAGTAATAACAAAACCTATTTATACAAAACACAGTTTTTGACAAGTTGAAACATTGTATCATACTGTGTCTGGAAGACAGAGGCTTTTCGCGTGCAACCCGCGACGATAGAACAGGATCTTTTGATAAAGACTGGCCTCGATCCACCGACTACAGGAAATATAACAAAAACGGCATAATAATAAATTACAGCAAATAGTGGTCTATTTTTAAGTGCAAAGTCTGGCGACTTAATTAACATTTCCAAAACGATGTGCACTTTATTTCGAAGAAAAACTTTTCGTGGCTGTTGCTTGGCGGTTTTTGCTCGTACATCACAGTGCAGCACGGTAGTAAGGGCAAAGAAATGGCGTTGGGGGGGGTCCTGTAACTCCGAAATTACCTAAAAGCGCGTACAAAGCGTCGCAACTAAACCCGCCCATTGGTCACTTCAGTTCAGTGCAGTTGCGTCGTTTTGTAATCGTCTTAAAACTGACCCTCGCGTCTTTAGCACGAAGCGCAGTCGCAACAGCTAACATCAAACGGCTGCTTGTAATCGAGGATAAATTGATGCTCGGAGAATTGTTTTTTTTGCGAAGGCTACGGTCATCTAGTCACTTTGTGATGTTTTTTTTTCTGTATGATGCATTTGCTTCTGACGAACCGTTATCTGAAGGTTTCTTGCTGTGATTAGTTTTTAGTTTTTTTTATTTTCTTTTTTCTCTTTTTTTACTATTTTTATTGTGTGCTTGTGTTGTGTTTTGTGTTCTTTGTGTTTGCTTTTATACGTATGTTTTGTGTTGCTGCCACCATAGCGAAATAAAGTTTTCAAGTTTTAAAATGAGCACACACTGCATCACTGCTTCGCAAAACAGCATGTAATCGGTCTCTTCAATGGCCTATGATCACTCTATTATAATTAGCATGTTGCCCAATTTATGACTCAATTCACCAGTTAAGACGCGTCCGAGTCGTAAGTGTGAACTGGCCATTAGGCCTACCGTCTTTGATCGGCTTGATTTGATGACACCTGTGACCTAATCTGTGTCACGTTTATGCCACGTTTTGCTTTACAAAACTGGAAATAAGTAAGTAAGTAAGTAAAGTGTAAATTTATGTAACACATATTCAAGAAAATCTCTAATGCGCTGAATACACTCTGTCGTCAATATTTCGCGAAAACGTATGTCTTCAGCTAACATAGGCCTAAAAAACATAAAGCAAGGACTTTATAGGAACCTTTCTGAACTATTTGGACAAGAAATAAACTTTGGCATTTCTCACTGCAGTAAATGACGGACACTGTCAATCTCCTGTCATTAGCCTAAGCTTATGTGTCTTATATGCTGTCGGTGTAAAATTTAAACTTGATTGTTTGACTAATTGGGCAGTTTACCACCAAATGAGAAAGTCTATTAGGAAATTGCCCATTAAGCACAATAGATAGAGGAACCAGTGTAAAATTTACAATCAAATTAATATGATTGCTACATGCAGATATCAATATAAAGTGATCAATAAATTTTGCAGTATTTATCTTTCTCATCACCGTACGAAACCGGCGCGGATTAAAATATTTGAATTTGCACTGTATGCGCACACCTCTCCGCATCCCCCCTCTCTTCCCCGCCACCCGTGACACAATCACCTGTCACCCTTGCGTAATCCGGCGAGTCCAACTCCAATCCGAGGGGTGTCAGCTCCTTCACTACGATCACCCACCCGGCCCGAGAACATCCCTATGACGTCACATGACGTCACGGCCCTATGAAGACACGCAGGTGGATTCTCTGCATTCGTTTACGATACACAGGAACTAGTAAAACTGTTAAATTCTGACAATAATCGATTTCTATCCCACCCCAGGCTTTGTTATCGCTGACGTAACAGGGCGCGCCCCGGCCACTGACCACACGTCCAGTCAGGACTGAATGCCGAGACGTGGCCTAGACACTGACAATTCAGACTGACCATGCCTTGGCCCTCTGGAAACAAAGAAAGCATTTCACGCTGAATGATTTCAATGCTTTCCAACCGGCGTACGGTAGCCTCTCCATGTCGCTGGAAAACTCCGCACTGCAATATATGCTTCGCAACATAGCCCTATGTACAGGCTGGCTCCAAAAAGTAAACTATTGCACTTTGACCATATCTTCACTAAATATTGTAAAAAAATTTCTATGAAATTTTTAGCGTTGAACTTAGATTTCGATGGTCCAAGTCTCGATTTTCTAGGTTTAAGGAAACCTGCGCACGAGGGCATCAAACAACTGTACCCACGTAAAAGTCGTTATTTTACCGTTGTTGGCCAGTCTTTCATGAAAACGGTTGCAGATAGGCATGGGCATGCTGCTTATCACAACAAGCATTAGTGACGAGTTTTTTAACGTATCAAAATTGATGACTGTGAAAAACTCTAAACTTGCGAAATAAATGGTTTTTGTTGATTTTTGCGATCTTCGGCTGCAGCGCACACTCTGAGAATGAACTGCGACGAAACGGCTGGAGATAGACTGACAGTTTGTGAACAGGAACTGTTATAGGCTTTCGTGCGTCTCGTGAGCATTAGCTTAAGTTTTTGTATATTTTGTCTGATAGCTTATAATTTCGTTTATGATGCACTTTTGTCATGTGTTTTATAAACTTTCGCCGGCTTGCGGCTTGCCGTTGGGTGCGTGGGCCAACACTGTTCACACATCTGTTCCAACCACACCGGCTTCGTCTCAAGCACTGCCACCATTCAGCGGCATTTACCGACTTGGACGCCCGTGAATCCAGCATCACTCCTGCTCGGCCTCGCTGTTCATTTCTTCAGGGCCGCCTGCGAGTCGGAAGGGTAGGCCTATTCGTCTCTGCCTCTGCATTAGCCAAGCGATCTCTGGTGTTAGTAAACCAAAGTTTACCATTTTTGGTTTAGCGCGGGAGGAATTGCGGTTGATAACGTCGTTTACCTCTTGTCGATATTTTTATCGAGTCTAGAATTATTCGGCCGAAAAATCGTACTTAGATTTGGGCTTTTATCGTAAAAATCAATGTAAGTGCAACCGCCCTAGTGTATCCAGTTCACCCCAATATGCTGATGTCATTCAAACTAAAACACAAGCCGTTTTGTGTAGAGTAGGGGCCTTTTAAATCTGACGAATTGATTATTTTGGCAATTTATCCGCTGAACAACTTTTTGTTCACCAGAAAAACTTCGGCCGAATAATGCTGAAATACAGCTAAAACTTGTCAACGGGTCAAAATTCAATTGGCTTACATGGGCCTATATTTCGCATCACGTATCATTTTGCCGCCGTCTGACTTTATTGAAGAGTTCTACCGTGTGAATGGCTTGCGGTCGTGAATATGAGCTTGTCAGTCACCATATCGTGTCGGCAGCTCGAAGAAACTTTCACGTGGAGTTTGTTTGTCTATTTCTTCTCCAAAAATAAACCGATTTTCAAAATTCTTTCACTGGTGCATTCTGTGGACAATTATTAGATGTCCCGCCACACGTTGACTGTGTCGCTACACTACCATGTGAAACATAAGTGCAAGAAAAACTAGCAATAATAGACAGCAAGCGTGTTGGTGAACAAAATACACTTCTGAACAAAAAATGCCGTGAATAATCTGGGCCATCACTAAACCCCACATGATTCCTACCAAATAGCAAGCGAATTTGTCAAACAGTTAAAACAGAGTGCATAATGTGATGACAGACGACTGACTACGCTTCGGAGAAATGTGTAGGCCCTAGGTTTAGGCGAAATCGTTTACGCCATAAACGATTTCGCCGAAAAAATCCCCGAGTATATAGGGTTAAGGTAGCCTATAAATTCCAGTAACTCGATCGAAACTCGACTCAGCTTAAATCTACTCGACGAAGTTTAAAACTCATCCACCGGCCCATCACCATCGTTGTGTTACACCTTGATGATCAACGATTAAAAAGCACGCTTTCTCTGTTACGCAGTCCATGATAGTCAATCGATAGCTGAATGATCGACATTCTGAATAAGACGCCTTACCCACAGCGTCTTTGTAGCAATAGGTGATCAATGTTTACACACGTGTTATGCAGACAATGTCATCCGCCACAACAGCCCAGGTGAGTCTCAACTTATAGCCCTTCCTCAGGGGGGGGGGGCAACGAAAACTTTAAGATGACGATAGCGTGTGATTTTGACGAAATCGTTAAGTTTTTATTTAGACCAGGCTATAGAACATTCGTAAAAAACATTGTTTATACTTTTGGCGTTGGCGAAGCGCTTTGCAACGAAATCGTCTAACAAATTTCGTTTGTTTTAACTGCAACGAGCAAGTGATTTGAGCAAAGCTCATAAGACGCGCGACAGCCTATAGCAATTCCTGTTTGCATGTTGTCCTGGTCTATCTCCATCCATTTCGTTGCAGTTCACTGTTGAAGTGTGTGCTGCAGCCGAACATTGCAGAAAAGCACTAAAACCCCCAATTTTGGGGGTTTAAAACCCCATATTTTGGGGGTTTAAGGTCGTTTAAGGTCATTAATGTTAAACCAATAAAAGCTTGTCAGCAGTTATTGTTATGGTAAGCAACAAGTCTATGTCTATCTGCAAGCTCTAGACGAGCCAACAGCGGTATAATAACGACCTTTTATGGGGGTACCTTCTTGACGCTTGCGTGCAGAGGCCTCCTTGAACGAAGGGGACAGGAATTGAACTGCTAAAATTAACGTTTAATGCTGAAAATTTCGTATGCAGGTGGTCTTGGTTTATCTCAAGCCATTTCGGACGGACGCCTCGACGATGGCTAAAACGGGTGAAGCATTAGGCTACATGCTTTGGCGGGTAAAAATGAGCAATCTTGCAATTTCTATTGAGATGCAACAAAATACAGGCTAGAAAATGCAGTCCCCGATGCATAGCGGTTGCTTATCTTGTCTGTGTACACCGAAAGCGAAAAAAAATCTTAAGAAAAGAACGACTGCCATCGAGGGAGTGACACTATTGATAAACACTTGTTCATTGTCGCAGCGTAATGTTTGCAGTGACTGCTGTTATAAACGTTGTTTTTTTCATTTGTTTTTCTTTTTCTCACTCGTCGCGGAACAATTCTTTCGATTTGTTTCGTGAATAACCGAGCGACTAGGCCCCTAGAGGCCTAACAGCAACTGCATGCTTTACGTTAACGTGAGTTATTTTTTTTGCATTTTGTGGAATCACTCCAAACCAGAAACAAACTTGAAAACAAAATAACAAACGAGTTGACTTCTGTGAATTGATTGATATCAATACACTGCTGCATCGTGAGCTACACGTACGCTTATTCCATTACTTACTTATGTACAATTAATATTAATGATAATTTATATAATTACTGCATAATAACTAAGACTAATATAGCACAACAACACACACGTGCATGCTGTAATAATTTGCTATATGTGGGCTATTCTATTATTTGCATGTACATACATATATCGCTAATTATATCTAATAACTGCTAACTGGTTAATTTTCCACTATTTTTCAATAAACCTACGAACGTTATGTAATGTTCTGATCGTTTACTGATGAAAACTAAGTTATTGGAACTTTAATTTTACGTATTAAAAATTAGAGAATACGCACAGCATTTATTCAAGTCAATGCATTGTGCGCGTTATAGGTGAAGGTAAAAAGTTGGTTTGGCATTTTATCTCAACGTGTGCAGCATCGTTCGTTTCGTCTCTTACTGAGCTTCGTTTTGCTGACTATGCCGTTTTCGGCACTGGCTTACTTAGCGTGGAGCAATTTTCACTCACCATGGTAGGACGTGCTTTGTCATTTGTTACATTAAATTCAAAATTAATTCATTTTTTGTTTGTTGTACGTATTGTGCCCGAATACGCGTGAAATGTTAACAGTATTTGGTCAATAATACGGTTGACATTTTTGTTTTTATTAAACGCTTACAGGTCAACGAGGAGTTCAAAAAATTTGAGAAAACGAAAATCGCCGTTTTTAGAAAGTTCCTTCCATAAGGCTACATTGAGCTAAGTTAGTCTACTGTCCATTAAAATAATAATAATTTGCCACAATTTGACAATTAATTATTTCACAATGCTTTTTTGCGGTCCTATTAAAACACTGTTTTCACTATTTGTTTTTTACTCATCGTTTTTTTTGCGGTCGCGGTCAGACTGACGCAGCAAATGTTCTGTGGCGGAATATCATGACAAAAATACCTCAGCCTTAACCTTATCTTATTTTTCGTCGGTCAAGAGTTTGATTCTTTTGGTTTTCTGTTTTTCTGCGTTGCCTAGAGTAGACAGCAACTGAATCTTAATTTGCAATTCATACTTACGACGCTGACGAGACTAAACTTAACTCAGCTCAATTGTTAGTTTGAGTCCCGTCGTAAGTGTGGAAAAATTATTTACCTGCGACTCAGTCGTAGGTGTGAACTGGCCGTAAGTCGCTTGCACAAATTGCTGTTATAGGTTGAGTTTTACGGTCTCCGAAACGCTGAAGCAGAATCGACTGCGGCTTACGCCTCGCCACAGGCACCATCACAGACCACACTGGAAGGCTCACAGCGATCCCCTAGAACCCCCAACCGGTGGGGAGGAAGAACAATCTACCCTATCCCCGAAATTCTCACCCCCATTGAACAACATTACCAGCCTACCAAAGTCTGGGTTTCTGGAAGCGCTACAACGGAAGGCGAATTCGTCGTCCCGGAAATGTTTAGTTCTTCGTGACGTCAGCTCCATGGAAAAGAAAGCGGTTGAACCGACGGAAATGGATATAGATGAAAAAAGCTGTGCAGATGACGTCGACGTTTTAAAAGTTATTGAAAAGTGTTACGGCGTTCGACCGATGCAACTGTCAAAACACTTCATCGACCGACGACCCACCGCCGGTCAATCAGCTAGTACGTCTACGTTTGTCAAGTTCGCTTTGCTACAGCTTTCAAATTAACGCGTTAACTTATAAGGTGTTTACACGATCGAGCAAACATCGAGCTGGCTCAAGCAGGCCTATTGGAACCCCGCCCCGTGGCTCAAATGTAGGCCTAGGCTTGCGCTCTTATTTCACAGCTGATCACGTGTTATATAGGCCTTCCAATTACAACCCGCCCGCCCTTTTAATTAGCATGCTCATTACCGTAAAACGTCGAGCTAGCTGCTCGATGTTTGCTCGATCGTGTAAACACTTTATTAACGACGCGTTAACGCGTTAAGAAAGTGATCGCGATAAGAAGCTAGATGGTGGTTACGATTCCGTCGACTATTATGCCTCCGCCAACATGTGACAACTACAAGGCCAAAGGTGCATTTTTGGGACATGCATGACCTAACCGTAACTTTGACTCTTGACCTTTGACCTCGAAATTTGACGCGTTCATCCCTGCCCCAATATCCATCAACGCTGAAAGTTTGTCAAGAAATACGCAAGATATCGTAATAAAAATATTTATTCTGGACTCACGCACGCGCGCGCGCACGCACGAAAACTCTGGAAGCCTCCGGCCACTACGTTGGCAGCGGCAGAAAAATAACGCGCCGTGAAAGAAAATCAACGCGCATATACGTAAATTCTGGCTCTTCGTGCAGGCGCGCACGGTGCACCGATGACTGACTTGGTTTCAACGACATTCTCAGTGCACACCTGTCGGATGACGTCATTCACGTCACAGATGTAAAAAAAACGTTTCGGAAAAAATTTCAAAAACGTTATAACCTAAAAAAAATCGTGGCAAAAATAACAAAAAACGCTTAAAACGTTGATCAAAAAAACGTTCGCCCGAATTTGTTCAATTTTTTGTCTAAAATTTAATGCTGTAAGTACAGTATAGCCCCCACCGTTGTCAGCCACCTTGACGTGGTGGTGGGGCTTTGCTCCGATGACCCGAAAGATTTCTACAATCTGAAGGATAGGAGCGTACTAAGAGCTGACCAAATACGTGAGAACATTCACTACACGTTACCAGTGCTTTTGTGCTGGTTTTGGCTTTACAGCCGACTACGACTTTATAGCCGTTACTTGTAACCTTGTGGTTACATTTGGGGACGCGCATTGGGCCGAGCTGATACGGCCTCAGCGCTGGGCAGGTGTAAGAGCCTGCCCACCCCGAAGGCAAGGCAAGGCAAGGCAAGGTACAGTATAGCTAGAACTAGAAAATGAGTGAATTTTATTCGATTTTAATTAGAGCTGTCAATAATGGGTTAATAAATTAACGCGCGTTAAAAATTAACGCGCGTCAACAAAAATTAACGCACATATGTGAATTTATGTTAATTTACTAAACTTTGTGAAGAAAAGTTCCGATATTAGTTAAACTGCGGTTATTTGACAATCGCATGAATTCAAGTAACTAAGCTGTAGTCGCCTTTTAATCACTACTCTAGGTGAATAAATAATTATTCCGACGACAGGGTAATAAATTTCTATGCTATCTATGACGCCAATTATTGCTGATTATACGTTTAAAATGTGTTTTAACTTTCTACATTCTACAGGCGAAGCCTCCCAAACGTCGCGGACCCGGGGTAACTTACCCCCTACTCTTTTTCTCGACGGGCTTGGGTGCATTAGTAACGCCTTAATTAATGCGTTAAAAAATTAACGCTCTTTGACAGTTCTAATTTTGATTCAATTACCACAACAGTGGTTTAATAATTCGTTCTGTGGCTTTAAAAGTGCTTCTCGATGTTTGTGGTAAAATTTTCAAACGTTAGTAAACTTTTTTTTAAAAAAATGTCAAAAAACAAACAGTAAATAAAAAACGTTAAAAACGTAAAAACGTAGCAAAAAATAAAAAAAGCAAAAAATCTTTTTTTACAATTATAATTTATGTACTACAGGGTGCGCCAAAAAGTTTTTTCAAAGTTGTTTGCCATTTTTTTAGCAACCGCTCGGAATTTCAGTGCAAAATTATACGCACTTATTGCCAGTTTTCACCTAGGCCTACATAAAAGCCCGGTGGCATTTGATACTATTTTACTGTTATAATGTTACGAATTTTATTGTAAGACAACATCGTGATTTTGCACATTCAAAAACTTAACGCAGTAAAGAGTAGTGCGTATTGAAAACAACTGGGTCCTTCTTGCCGCTATTTGACGTCGAAGTGAAGTAAATTTAATAAACAAAGTCTGTACGGTTTTTTGTATAAATTTTCGATCATATTTATTAACATTTTTCACCAAAACTACAAGCCGTCGGTAAACTCAAACAGGCATTGCAGATGATCTGGGCAACCTGCCGTCAACAAACTATTTTTAAAAATCTTACTAATACCCTGTTTACACGATCAAGCAAACATTGAGCAATCATCGAGCAAATGCATGAAAAACACACGCGGTCTATTATTTTACTGCTTGATGTTTGCTCGATGTTTGCTTGATGATTGCTTGATCGTGTAAACGGAGTATAAAAGTGTGTGAAATCTGGCGGTAAACATTTCGAGTTCTCACAGTTACTGCCAAGTTGATTATTCTTTTGTTCGAATTACACTGTGTTTTCAGCAGTGCAAACATGTGACCTTTTCGTTCTGCATACATTATGCTGCACGCGAGCGTGAAAAATGACGATGTGGTTGCCCAAACAAAATCAAACAACTCTGTCTTAGCCATTCGGTACTTTTGCGAGAGTATAGACAGGTAGCTAATGAATGTGTGGAATTTCGCTACAAAATTCTGAACGATTGCTAAGAAAATGACAAAAAAGTTAGGGGATAATTTCTTGCCGCACACTGTAGATACCGCACTGTTGGAGTGGTTAAGCGAGCACGCAATACGAGCTTATACCACTCCAGACAGCAGTTCGGTGTCGTACTTAAACAACGTTTAGATGGCTGTAACACTACGTCGTTGTTTGCTAGTATGACGCACGACTGCGGCTGAAAAATGAGAAATGAGTATATACCGGTGCAAGCTAAGCGCGATTTAATTTGCCAGTAAGCAGTTTTGAGACGTCACTGTCGATCATCCTATATTTGGAACTCAAAGTGACCGACTTAAGTTAGGCTACGTCTGTATGTTACTTCTGAGACGATATATCTACCGTTGGGGTGACTGCAAATGCAAATAGGAAAAATGCAAGTACAAGTTTGCAAATGTGGAATACGCAGACCCCTAGGTAGGGCAAAGGGAAGAACGATCTTAATGCAAATTAAAACATGTAATTTGAGCAAAGCTCACGTGACGCGCGATAGCAGCGGTCCTGCCATCTGGGCAATCATGTACAACGTGCAATCAAATAATAATGCGTCTTGAAGGAATACCAAAATTTGAGGCCTCCGTACGGAAGACTCCTTGAACCTAGGAGGTCGAAACGCAGATGGTTAAAAATGTACGTTTAATGATAAAAATTTTATACGCAAATTTTCCAGGTCTATCTCCAGCCATTTCGGCACGATTCACTCTTGAAATGTGCGTTGCCCCCAAAACGCTAAAACTCCCTATTCTGAAGGTTCAAGATTATTTAAGGTTATTGACGTTGGCACCATTAAAAAGCTTGTCACTAATGTTTGTTATGATAGGCTAATTTGTATGAATACTGCGGCCGTACGCGTTTCTGCTTGCTGAAAGTATGACTGCGTTCTAGTCTGTGGTTTCTGGAGTACGCAAGCCTTTTTGAACCTAAATTGTCGGGACGTAGACTGTTAAAATTTGCGTTTAATGCTGAAAATTTCATACGCAGGTTGTCTTGGTTTATTTCCAGCCATTGCGTCGCAATTCGCTGTTGAAATGTGCGCTGCAGTCAAATTAATTGCGGAAAATTCATCAAAACTCCTCTTTTGAAAGTTCAAGGTCGTTCAAGGTCATCGGTGTTGATAAATCTAAAAATCTCGTTACCAGTGCTTGTTATGATAAGCACCATGCCTGTACCTATCTGCAACCGTTTTCACAGTAGACGAGCCAACAACGGCAATATAACGTCTTTTTTAGAGGGGGTACCCCTATTTGACGCCCACGTTCGACGGGAACCACTCACCCAGGGAAACGAAATTTTGTCGCACAAAACTAGAGTCGTGGCGGTAGTCCACAGTAAAAATTTCGTGATCATAGCGCTCACCGTTTTGATACAGCTCAGAAGTGTGACGGACAGACAGATGGACGCCTAGACGATGGCCAAGACGCGCGAAGCATTCTGCTATCGCGCATAGAAATGACAATACGGTACCATGTACTTTGATTTGCTGTATACCATGGAGTGTACACTCTCTGCTGTATACGTGTTAGACAACAAGCGATACAAGCTAGATACAACATCTTGGTTGTACAGCATGTTAAGTACTCTGGCCGATATACAAACAGACGGACGGACGGACTGACGGACTTACGATAGCTAAATAGGCTAATACGCGCTAGCACATTTGTGCGTCGCGCGTGAAAACGTGCGAATTTGTGTGGGTGTGTGCATATATGGTGCAGAGTGCTTCTTGGTACCAAACGTCGTACACTACGTCATGCTACGGCGACGTCCAAACGACACTTTGACTTTCACCTTTCTACAGTACCTCAGTTTCCTGGGAGTACATCAGCACATTAGACCTAGGCAGATTTTCATTCACGGCAACGTGTTGCCGCGTGGCGACTGGTGGCGACGCACAACGAACGACGTCGCGAACATCTTCTTCGTCGAAATCGTCAACGTTCCGACGAAAATCTACGGAAAAACTCTGGCGTTCGTCGAACACAAAACCGACATTCTGCGCCTACGGATAGTCTATGGTAAACAACAACTGTCTTTTGTCTATGGAAACAACTAGATTGTCAAGCCGTGTGTGTAAGGCTAAGGCTGTCCGCGGTAGCGTCCGCGGTAGCTGCAGTGCGATATTTATAGCAATGACGTAAGCGTCACCCAATAGCTATCGGCCTACCTGGACCTGCTTAGCAGCAGCTAATAACAGCAAAGCCCTGTGTCGCAATGGTAAAGTATCCGAAAATCCGGTTTTGTGACCTTGACCTTTGACCCATGACCTTAAAATTTAATAAGATTCTGGAGGTTATCGAGCTACGTTTTTTTGCAAAATTTCATCAAGCTAAGTGCAACGGTTCGTGAGTTATCATGGTAACAAACAGATAAAAAGCAAACAGACAAACGAACTTGACGACTATGCTAAAAACAGCGCTGTCGTAGCTATCGCGGACAGTGGCTATTAAGAACATAGCCCAAGCTCCACTTGCTTTGATTTTTTGTTTTTTTTTGTACAAATGCTGTGCGGCAAATCTACAACATGTCGAAAGAGCTCGAAAAATCTTCTTGTCGAAAAATTTTTGTCTAAAAATGCGAATTTTGGAACTAAGACTCCACCGTTAAAAAAAAATTTAAGAACGAAATTAAAATTGTGAGCACCCTGGCGGAAACCTGCAGTGTCTGTCAAAAATTGCAATTTTCTGCACTGTCTACTTTTTAACACACAACGCTGCTGTTCATGACATGCTCATCACAACAAGAAAAACGTTGAAAAGAGCAACAGCACGTGCCCCGCAGAGAACACGCGGCGCACTGCAGTACAAGTCTTTGTTATTGACTGTTTTTTTCTGGTTTTAGTGATTGTAATTAAAAAAATTCGCTGTGTGTACGCACCTTAACCCTATGCTGCAGAGTTGGGCGGAATCTACATGGATCCGGACGTTCTAGTGCTGCGTTCGTTTGACCCGCTGCGTCGGTTGCCTCTAACTCTGGGTTGCGAGTCCGTCAAACCGCCGCTTAGACTCGCCAACGGTATCATCATCGGACGTCCCGGCGCCGTCTTCCTACGACTCTGGCTCGAGGCGTACAAAACCTACGACGGACGATGGAACTACTGCTCCATACAGGTTCCAGCCAAGTGAGCCAGCTTCTCTTACTGCGAATATGCTACAGGGTGGCTCAAATTGAATCAAACTACGCTTAGCTTCCAATGAGAGCTACTTTTAAAAAACAATTTTCGGCTGCAGTCGTGCGTCGTAAAGCAAACGACGGTGTCGTCTGTGCGATCTGAGCATGGTGTCAGTACGATACCGCACACTGTCTGGAGTGGTATAAGCTCGTACTGCGTACTCACTTACCCACTCTATCAGTGTGGTGTATTTTGTATTATACCGTGCCATCCAGTAGGCAATTTCATTGCAACTAGTTGCTCGATTTAACGAAAAAATTGAAACTGCTCAAACCCGAACACCTGTTCGAATCGAACAGTATTTAACATAGCCTACTCGCAGCACGTCCGCAACATAATTGTGCAACCGCACTACCGTGTAAAGAAATGACTATGTAAATCACGAATTTTGTCACAATGTTTGTAGTGAAATTAAACGAAAACATCGCTTGCCACCAGTTCAAAATTTTGTTAAAACAAACATGCAGTTTATCTCAATGCGTCGGCCACCAGCTTTCACGGAAGTTCGAAGAAGTTTTTCGACGAAGCTCAGTATCGTATTGTTGACAGAGTTTTGTGACAGATTGTTTCATATTGATTGCACGACTTTTTTAAAGCTCACTGGTGGCGTTTGGCTTGCACATTTTTGTAGCGCAGTTTGTTCTGGGATTTGTTGTTTATTGATACCACTTCGATTTAGCGGTAACGTAGCTTGGCTCACCGGCGTCGGGGCAAGATGTTGCGAGAAGGCGATTTGATTTTAAACCTAAATATTTCGAAAACATTTTAGTGCAATTTAGCGTGATTCAACCCCAGATGGACGGAGATTTTTCGACACGACAAAAATCAGATTATTTGACAATTTTCTGACAGCCCAAATTTAGAGGGTCAACCGTTACCATAGGGCAACCTTAACCCCAACCCCTTTGCCACAGCGCCATTAATTTGGCCCAGAATTTCGTGTTAAAATGTCAAAAAGTAGGCTTAACTTTAGTCATCGATGGTATGATTTTACAATACCGGTTGGTTGTAACTCTGTGCTATGGTACGGTGTTACAGATTGTACGAGTTGTATCCGACACTGGCTCACGTGGAAAAAGACACGCTGGTCTACCCGTCATGGAAAGAGCCTTGGAAACAGTTCGACGAGCGCCACGCCTACAACTGGTCCAAGCAGTACTCCAGCCACGTCTGGAAAACTTTGAATCCCGAGAAAATTCCCAAGTCACCAAACGAAATCATCGCACTTAATTCTACGCTCGGGCAGATGATGCGATATGTCTATAACGGCCCTCGCTGACAAAGTAGGACCAGGGATAGGTTTGTGGTCAACATTTTGAAGGCCAATGCAAAGGGCAAAGCCAAGGCCAGTGATTTTTGAAACCAAGGCCAAGGCTTAGATTAAAAGCCAGTGGTTTTCTAGGCCAAGACCAAGTATCCATACTGAAACCAAAACTAAGGCCAGATCTGTGTTCTTTGAAGCCAAGTACAAGGCTAAAGCCACAATTTTTTGTCCCTGAGCTGTTCTCGAGATTAAACACAGTCCTTGAGGCGACTATCCCTACGTGAGGCGTAAACCTAGTCAAACTATTGCGGGGACAGTGGAAAGTTCAGGGTAAGGCAGGTGCCGATAGAAAAACGCATTATTGGTGGTGTTTTTTTATTGTTTTGCGTCAATCAGAAAACGACGTTATTTAACGCGTGTGCGATCTACACAGTATGTAAGGTCATTGCAAGTTTTGCCGGGACTTTAGTCTAAGATTAAAATCTGAGATATAAGTCTGTCATAGTTAGCTACGAATATCGAAACTTTAATCTAAAGGCGCGTACTGAGCAACGTCACTGAACTGAACTGAACTGACATGGTTTGGATTTTTACTAACTGACCAGTTAGGAAGCAAGGCGAGCCCGCTAGTCATTGGCTGACGCGTACGTGCGCGTTGTCACATTGTCACGGACGCTGTTAGATGGTGTCTACTGTAAGATAAAGATGACCACGTGAACGGGATTCCCAATGGAAATGGAAATCCCATGGAAGTTGAAACTAATGACAAAATTGGGAATGGGAATGGGAAGGAATGGGAAGCAATCTACATGCGAATGACCGTTATTCCCATAGGAATAAATATTCCCATTGGCGACTGGTTTTGATGACAATCCTGTTCTGCATAGTAAACAACAGTTAGTCGAAATAGAGTACCATGTTAAGTATATTTTCTTTAGTTTTTGATGTTCAGTTATGCTGAAAAGTAATGCATTAAAGCGTGATTCTGACTGTCGTGATCAGTTTTAGACTCAACGCCAAGCAGTGCACAGTTTATGCCGCAACGATTGAACGATTGTTCGGGAATGGGAATAGGAAGAAATGAGAAAAGCCCGGTGGGAATCCCATGGGAATGGGAATTGATTACAAAATTGGGAATGGGAATGGGAAGGAATGGGAGTGCAAAAAGCCATTCCCGGTCATTTCTACTGTAATGTATTATTGCTTGCCCATTGGTCAGTTCGTCAAAAAGTAACCATGTCAGTTTAGTTTGCTTTAGTTAATTAAGTTCAGTTCAATTAGGTCGCTTTCTCAGTTAAACTGACCTCACTCATAGTGTGATTCTTTCCTAAGAAAGGTCCACCTAAGCATGTTAAAATAACTTTATGAAACTGATATTCATACTGTCTCTGTATCAATAGCTGTCTGTTTAATTTTTCACAATTCAATCTCCAATATTGCAGGCGATGCACTTAGTGGATTTTTGAGAGTGCTATCAATAGATGTAAATTTAGTAATTCAAAAAAAAACATAGGTTGTAGTTTTTGTTCACATTTCGCTTACATTATTGTCAGAAAATATGGCATACGTGACGTAAACGTGTTATTTAATAATTATGTTGGACATGGATATCGTGCATATACTTTTTTTACTTGCGAAGTGCTTATTTTCCGAATGTATCTGGGTGCCTGTTGTTTTTTCTTTGCTCTATAGAGTGTTTACGTCCAGCAAACTTCCAGCAAACTTTCGGCAAACGTCCACATTAGCACGTGTATTTAAAATATATTTGCTGGGAGTTTGCTGGACGTTTGCTGGATCGTGTAAACACCCCATTAGTGTTTAGTGCCATTTTGTCGCAGTTCATTTCTTGGAGTGTGCGCTGCAGCAGAAAATCGCAAAAATCAATAAAAACCTTTTATTTCGGAAATTTAGAATCTTTCAAACTCATCGATGTTGATACGACTGAAAAGCTCGTCACTAGTGCTTGTTGTGATAGGTAGCATGCCCATGCCTATCTGCAAAAAATGTGCCTCGCAGCCCAAAATCGCTAAAAAATCCATAAAATCCCTACTTTTTAGCGTTCAAGGTCATCCAAGGTCATTGAATTCGGTGGCAATTGAGAATCAGTGTACGTTTTCTTATTAGTGATTAATAGTAACGGTGACCCTTTTCGAATTTATGGAAAAGCTTTGCGGTTTCCGAAACTAGAGTCTTCCAGGCAGCCGACGGTGAAAATTTGGTGATCCTAGCTCGCACCGTTTTTGACTGATCCACATGTGTGACGGACGGACAGACGGACAGACAGACAGAATTGCGATGGCTGACTCGATGAAAGCAGTAGCTGCGCTCGCGCGTAAAAATACTGCACATGCAAATAGCAAGCAACCACGTTTTTAAGATTTAGTTAAGCCTCTTAAATACCAGCACGTCTGCGGTTAGGTAAGGCTTGCAGTTGAAGCAATGTTTACTTCACAGACGAGACATTCAGACGGACGGGCGGGCAGGCAAAATGCGGCCTATTAGAACGACTGTACATCAAACTAATGTCAACTTGAGGATAGTCAATACTGGAACAGCGTGTTGAACAATGTGCCTTTTGCCGTTGTTTCAACATAATCGATGTTCATGTCGGCCTACGTGTTTTTGCCTAACAGGTAAATGTCAGCTTCTGCAGCAGTCCAGGTAAGTCGATTTATTGCCTGCAAGCAACGCATACTTTTGGAATAAACACGATATTGAGATAGCCTGCAATGGCCACAGTCGTCAAAACGTTATCGCGACTTTTGATTTGTGTCATAAAACACGTTTTGAAGCGTTTAATTTTTCGCATGACGCCAACTACAGTAATAGTCTTACGTTTGCCATCGTGTCTATTTTAGGCTATTGTGGCGTGAGTTTAATAGAAACGTTGTCAACATTTAAGTTCTATTGATTGCTACAAATTTTTAACGACTACTTTTTAATTTTCGCAACTCTGAAGGCGCGTAAGAGCGGCATAACTGAACTGAACTGACAACACGGCTTTGTTTCTAACGAACCAACCATTAGGCAAGCAAAGCGAGCTCATTGTTCATTGGCTGACGCGTACGTAAACGTAGTCACGTAGGCCACCAAGTCGTTAGACGGGACAGTGCTTACTGCAATGCATTACTGCTTGGTAATTTCGTCAAAAACTAAACCATGTCCGTTCATTTCAGTTACTTCGCGCTGTACGCGCCTTTATAATTACATCGTTATTTGTGATATTAGGCTGAGCAAAAAGGTTCATCTGCGATTATCTGCCGACGTCAAAGTTGTCTGTTGTGTGCGATTATGAGTTTAATCTTCCTACATTTCGTCACACTTTCAACGCTGGCCTACTTACGATGGAATCAACCAATGGTTCAGTTACGAGACGGCTTCCTACCTCGCGAAACATTTGTACTTCGCCCGTTGAAGTAAGTTATCAGTTTACGCGAATTTCTGTATTTTCATCTCCGCCAATGTGAACGTAGTGTGAACTCCTACATTGGAGGAGATTCAGAGATTGGTGGTTATGTCAGTCTGTGCATGTGTATACACGATGACCTATCATCATCTCCACGTGTCATACACAACCGGCAGGAACGGTGGCGCCCTTTTGTGAAAACTTCTACATTTTTACAGTAGTGATGTTTAAATCACTTCACTTGGCGGGGATATGCACTCTCACGAGCGCCTTCTATATATTTAAACATTGTTTTTATGCCGTTTAGTTAAAAATGTTTATTATGTTTGTTTTCCTGGCACGTTGTTGTGTAAGCAAAAGTCTTACGTTATAAACGTGTTTATAATACACTAAATTGAAAAAAAACTTTGTAAACGTATATTACAAGCAACTGTTACTGTACTATGTTTGAAGAAGCAGACGACAAATTTTTTAGCCATTTTCTAGCAAACGACATACATGTGCTTCCACAATATTATTTTGTCTGATCGAGCTAGCTTAGCAACGAAAACGCACAATAACACTTAGCATGAAAATGATTGAACAGTGGCGAATTTAAAAAAAATACTAACCTAAAAACACATCACGGGATTTATTTGCATGTTCAAGCTGTTTTAATGTTTCTAATAAACATCCGTGATTTTGTTCTGTTTACAAACAATTATGTTCTTTTTCATAAGTAGGCCTACGTTGTTAAAGTCGGTTTTAACTTGCGAACACGCCACGAGACGTTTTTTGCATATCTTTGCATAAGCTTTTTAAAAAATATTTCCGTGTTTGTCTTGATAAAGCGCGTAAAAAGCAACGTAGTTAGTTTTGGACGAACTGACCAATGGGCAAAGAGAGCAAGCCTATGGCCATTGGCTGACGCGTACGTGAGCGTAGGCCATCGACGCCATTAAATGGCGCCTACTGTATCGCATTACTGCTTGCCCATTGGTCAGTTTAATCAAAAACTAAACCATTTCAAGTGAGTTCAGTTTAGTTACGTTTCTGTGTGCGCGCCTTTAGAGGTTGCGCTTGTCAACTTTTAACATATACAGAATGGGCCCAAAACGTGTCACTTTATTTTTGTTCATATCTTCGCCAATTATTGACCGATTTTCAAAATTCTTTCACTAGTGCACTGGCGATAATGTGACAATTATAGATCCCACCAAATCGTAAATGTGTCTTTACACTACCTTGTAAAATGTCAATAAAATATGCATACACCATGACAATAACGAAGAAACATTTTGATAAAATTTAAAAAACACTTCAGATCAACATTGCGGTGAATGATCTGCATGACAATAGACTGTGTGGGTATAACACAGTCTAGTGTCATACGAATCATTCATCGCAATGTTGGTCTGAAGCGTTTTTCTTCATTTACCTGAATTTTTGTTATTATCGTTAGTCTTTGCTCAAATTTATATTTCACAAGGTAGTGTAGAAACGCATTCACCATGTGGTAGAATGTATAATAATCACATTATTGCAAATTGCCCGCAGAGTCTGCCAGTGAAAAAAATTTTAAAAATCGGTTAATAATTGGCGAAGATATGGACAAAAGTAAAGTGGCAAGTTTTTTATGGCCCACGGTGTAACATATGATGATGACGACGCTGAAATCTGCGACAGGAGCCCCACAACGGGTCGGCCAGCTACAGAAGAGTTGTCAGGAGGTAAACGTCAACTGACGGCACAACCAGGCCACACATGTTTGTTTTTGCGAGACCTCAGCTCCATGGAGACGGAAATGGAGAATGTAGGAAAACCGGAAGTAGATGTTAGAGGGGATCACGTGACGTGGGGTTGGTCGGGAATGTGTGCTGATGACGTCAGTGTTCTAGATGTCATTGAAACGTGTCACGGCGTTAGACCCGTCCTACTGTCTCAGCACTTCGTCGATCGACGACCAACGATATCAGGTAGCTACAAACATAACGTCGGTTCAGTGCCGACATATTTTACAATACAATACAAATTTGTGCTCGAAAACTGACAAAACAAGCTGTCGGTTTAATCTGACGCACAAACTGAAAAAACTGAAATGTTTAAAATATATTACGAGAAAAACTGAAATGAAGGTACAGTTATTTTATAAAACGTAGGAAATATGCGGCTGTCTGCTTGATCCTTGTTTAATTTTTAACCTAACGCCGATTGCACATAATAAACCTACACCACTCTCCGGGAAACGTTTGCGCCAATATTTATGGCTTTCCTGCGATATTTTGTTTTCGAGTTAAATCTCCCAGAGAAAGGACAGCAAGACCGAGGGACGGACAAAACTTTTTCGGCACGCATTACCTCGTAAGTATAAATCTGGATTCCAGAATTAATGTCTCACTGTAAAACGAAAAAATTATGTTGAATTGTTGAATTGATGCAGGCTGTCGCTCTGGCAATTATCGCCAGACTGTCTGTACCTATATTCTATGACCTAAATTTTATGACGATTATATTTATTCGTATGTCGGGCCTAACGGCCAGGCACTTACGGGCAATTTACTTTTTTTTCTGACCACCCGTTTCGTGTGTTTTCTTTATAATATTTTTTATGTGTCGTATTATTGCTGTGGCGACAATATTGTTTTCAGCACTGTCGCTAGGTCACACTAGCTGTCCGGACGGTCGCCCAAACGGCCGTTCGAACGGTTGATGTTTTTGACGACCGCCGTCCGGACCGCTAGTGTGACCACATCTTCAGTTTCATGTTTCTCCGTCTCTCTATTTTTTACCTGTTAACGCGATGTCTCATGAACCGTTATGCCGAATTTGATGAAATTTTGCACACACATACATGTATCTCGACAACGGTAAGAATTCTATTAAATTTCAAATTCATAGGTCAAAGGTCATAGGTCACAGGATCGGATTTTCGGATACGTTAACTGCGAGATAGGACCATGCTGCTACTGGCTGCTGCCAGGCAAAGCTAGCTAGGCCGATAGCTCTTGGCCGACGCTGACTCAATGGTGTAAATATCGCAGCATGCCAGAGCGGCTACCGCGGACAGATTTAGCCTTGCGCAAGGCTTTACAGTTTAGTTCTTCCTCTTTTGTGTAGCTTAACTTGCAAGATTTTGTGTACGAGCTGTGTTGTGTGTGCGTGGCTGTTAACTATACACGGAGTGCTTCGTCTCACCGAACGTGGTGCATTATATAATGATTCGGCCCGACGAAGTATCAGCGGAACATGGCGACCAAGACATGACCTTCCTGCAGTATCTGAGTTTCCTGGGCGTACATCAGCACATAAGACCGACACAAATTCTCATCCACGGCAACGCGTTGCCCCGTGGCGACTGGTGGCGACGCACAACGAACGACGTCGCGAACATTTTCTTCGTCAACGTCAGCGACTACGTGCCGACGAAAATCTACGAAAAACCGCTGCTGCGAATAGAACATCGGACCGACATTCTGCGCTACCGAATACTCTACGGTATATTGCCGTCTTTCCTGTACTCCGTTTACAAGATGAAGTTGGCTCGACCAGTGCTCGTCCAGCGTTTGTCGAGCGCTCGTCTAGCATCCACCAAGCATACATTAAGCACACATCGAGCTGGCTTGATGTGTGCTTGTCGAAACAACTTGATAAATGCTTAAGTTAACAAACATGTCTGATATGGCAAGCATTCATCCAGCTGGCTCGGACGAGCTATGGTAATTAGCATGCTAATTAGGGAGTGGGAATTATAATAACAGACACGTGATCCGCTGTCGGCAAAGCCCAGACTTGAACCAGCAGGTCCCACCCATCTAACCTGCTTGATGTGTGCTTGATGTTTGCTCGAAAAGCCAGCTTTATCGTGTGAACGCTTATTCCTACGTTTCTGCGTAGCGTGATTCATTTGTCGTCAAATTTGACATGCAAACAACAGTGCATATTGTTTGCTTAATCTGTTTAACGGGTTTGGACGAATTGCAATGTCCGGTGACACACTGTTTCAGATGGGTCCTTGACCCCCAAGGAAAGCGGAGATTCAGGGGTCGAGCTCCAAGTAAAAGCATGCAGCCAAACCTTCAATTCTAAGCTGCCGCGCCTGACAGTACAAAGGAAAAGTTGGGTGAACTTGGCCCAGCGATTCCGCTTTTCGTCAAATTACTCTGGTCCATGTTTGCTCATCGAGACACGATGACAGACTAGGTCTACTAGGAATTGGCCCAGTTCGTGACAGGCAGACGGACGGTCAGACGGACGTCATGGCCATAACTAATATAAAACACCTAAAACAAAACTTTGCAAAGGAATACAGAAACGAGATGTTTGTAAACAAGAGATTATGCTCATAAAGGTTTACTAGGCGTGCAACTATGATTAACATTGGGCGAGGTCAACTTTTGCTGAGACTTTATTATTTTCAGTCTGCTTATCTTGCCCTCTGCGCTCCTTTCTAATGCGTCCTGATTCTCTTGTGAGATTTTGGCTCTACGTAAATTGCTACCCACTTACTTACTTACTTTCGTCTAAAAGACCAAGACCAAAGTCTTAGACCAAAAGTTGGAAATTTTGAGACAAATTATAGCATAGGCCTACTTTAGTTTGAGTCTCAGAAAATCAGACCAACGTCTTTGCAAAACTTGACTGCATTTATATACTGTGCTGTAGAACTTGGTGGAATCTATATCGATCCGGATGTTCTCGTGTTGCGTTCGTTTGATGCTCTGCGTCGATTTGCTCTGACGCTGGCTCGCGAGTCAATTCTACCGATTGTGACCATCTCTAATGGCGTCATCATCTGTCGGCCGGGGGTCGTGTTCCTGAGACTCTGGCTGGAGACGTACAAAACATACGACCCAAGCGTCTGGTCGTACCATTCCACCCACGTGCCGGCCAAGTGAGTTTCTTCAGAAAAGCGTGTTATCGTTATCCCATATTGCATGGCGTGACATAACACCCGAAAGGCACTGGCCCGTCTTCCGTCTGCCATCAGTTCGCACGTCAATTTTGGAAAACATCGAACTTGCGAAGGAGCTCATCTGCAGTCACGAAAAAAGTCAAAAATCAAAAATCAGTACGAAATTGAAAAGGAGATGGACATTTTACGCTTGTCTGTTTGACGCATTGCAGAGCATGATATTCATCTGAAAATCTGTCATTCGATAGATAACGCCACCTTATTTTCCAAAGTTGTTTCTACTAAATTACGAGATAATGTTATTGATTCTTGCCAAATTTGGTGCGCAAGCCGTAAAACAAAGTGGCCTCATTATTTGAGCCAACCCGTAGGAAAGAACCTTATAACTTTTAGACTATCAAACCTTCGAATTATCTGGTTGCCCCACGTCGCCAAACTGGCAGTGGCGTAGACGGGGGGGGTGGGCAGAGAAGACATAAGCATACGTTTAAACTGCGCTAAACTTGCCAATGTCGTCAGATTATTGTCGGGAAAATAATTTAAATTGTTGCCACCAGATCTCATCTTTCAAAGCTGAAATGCACCAAATTCGATGTTCACAGCGCTTTCCCAAACCCCTAGATGGATTTTAGAGAATCCTACTTCTAAGAAAAGGGAGGAAAGGAAAAGAAGAAAAAGCAGGGAAAAAAGAAGTAAAAAAGGGGAGGAAAAAAAGAAAAAGGACGAAAGGAAAAAAAGGAAGGAAAGGGGAAGGGAGACGAGGCATTTCTGGCTACGCAATTGCTAACTGACGGGGTGATGACGTTGTTAACGTTGTAGGTTGTTGGAGTTGTTCCCCGAACTTGCTCACATCGAGGACGAAACGCTGGTCTACCCTCACTGGTCTCGTCTGGAACTCATGTTTGGCAACCAGACCTACGACTGGTCGCATCAGTACTCGTGCCATGTCTGGCGCCACATGGCCGACAGCAAAATACCCGAGTCTCCGGCAGACATCACACGACTGAACTCTACCCTGGGACAAATGATGCGCTATGTCTACAACGGACCACGATGACCAGGGGTGTTATTTAAAACGACCCCCACTGATTTATAGTTTTATTTTTTTCGCCTGGAAATCGTACCTTTGAAACAGTGTTACTACTGTAAGAACGATACGTTACAAAGATTGAGACACCCCAAAGGTTACTAAGAGCCCCCCCGCCCACAATGATTTACTAAAATGATACCACTGACAATGACTGGGCTACATTTAGCAGGATAGGCACTATGCACCTTTATGCATAGAAAATTGTCGAGTTGATTTTCGAGTGTCCAAGACTCTATGTTCGATGCGTCGTCGAATTGCGATAGCCGACGATGCATCAGACGACAAGTACCGATAGTCGATAATATCTCTTACACGGACCGAGTCATAGCCCATTTTGTCCCAAATCTCGTTGCCATGGCTTTCGTTGCCATGTCAACAAGGGACGATCGGAGGTAAATATTAAATGACTCCGTTAAATTGACCGACCCGAAAAACCATACCCTACAACCAAAAACTAAACAGAGCCAGATTTACGACGGTTTAAAGAATTGTTTAATTCCCCCCCCTCCCAAACGCCATTGTAATTTTTCATATTTTTTTGTGAAAAATAAATTAAAACATCAAATTTAAATTTTGTAAGCCCCAAAATGCACTTCCTTGCGCGAAACCGCGTCATATGAGCCATTGTGCGTTAAAATCACTTCAGTCATTTTTGCTGTAGAGGACGGCAAGAAACAAGGGAAGAGAAGATACAAAGTCATGCAAGCGTTATGTTTCACCTGTTCGTGGTGAAGCCCCCTCTGAACAGATTTTTACAAAATTTTGCGTGTCGGGTAATATCACTAATGCGTCGGACATAATCATCTGTGCAAACCTTGTTGTAAAAAATTAAGGGGTTAGGGATATACGGGGGCTCAAATTTTGGGTTTTCCCATTGAAATGGCTGGACAAGGCTGTCCAACAGTGCTGCGCTACCGCACAGCCTGTGATTTTTTTTTGCCAAAGTTTAAAACTCTGCACCCGCCTTTCTACTTATGGCTGATTTTTTGTCTCTTCCATTGCTAATAGCCAAGAGAGACTTATTATTAAATCGCTATCATTCTTTTGCCTGTAGTAGGCCTAATCTATGTTTGTGCGGTACGTGACTCGAGCGGTTGCAATTTTTATTCGATTTTGACGAAATTTTGCATGGAAATGTAGACCTATAAGTCTGTGGACTACGTCGTTCTGAGTCTGATGGGTGGCCATTGAACTTATAGGAGGCTTAACTCTTGCAAACTGCTGTGCACTGTTACAGTACGAACATAGACATATTGTAGAAGCGGGCAGGTGATAAATATGATAACAGTTTCGTCTAAATGTAAAATAACTTTTTCGTACTTTTTCCAATTTCAGAATAACATTCTCAAACTTTGTAACTATGGTCAGTTGAGTAACGTTCTTTGAAATGTTAAGCAATATTGTTTTCAGCTAGGTTAATTAGTAGTAGGCCTAGGCCTATGGAATATCGGTCAACATTAGGCGAATATACAGCGACATTAGAGCGAGGTGGTCAAAACTAAAGACACATGCGTCAAGTTTCTTTCTAATATTGCCTGCCAAAATTTATTAAAATCGGCCAATGTTTCACGGAGCTATTTAAAAAATAAAACTGGCATGTTTTTTATGGACCG
>Ga0056128_1001278_pt1 | contig 27516 bp, 16 predicted proteins | sample WorMetLIZISLAND2_FD_71113 | JGI IMG/M metagenome (GOLD analysis project Ga0056128, IMG submission 71113) | Marine gutless worms symbiont microbial communities from Max Planck institute for Marine Microbiology, Germany - Olavius geniculatus... ... | reverse complement strand
TTATTATATGCAGACCTAAGTTTATTGTAAATACCAGCGGAAAAATATTTCCACAATGCAGAGTCATAGATACAGAGGCAAAATGACTTAAATAAAGTCAACTTTACATTCACTGAACACCGATAAAATCTGTTTATTAACATGTTAGTACGAACAAATAAGTTCTTAATTTCTCTTCGTATATCATCATCATCATTCAAATTATTACTCAACATGTGACCGAGATAACGAAACTGTGACACAGAGCTAAGCTTGCAACTGTTCATAGAAAAACAAGGAAAATCATCTACAATATGTTTATTTCTACTCTTTGGTTTAAAAATCATACAAACAGTCTTTTTAGTATTGCACACAATATCAAGTTTAAAACACCATAACTCAAGCAGCTTAATAAGTGCCTGCATCGCATGCCATGATGGACTAAGCAGAACCATATCATCAGCATATGCTGTTGCGGTGCAGTTTGATTTTTTAAAGAATACGCGTCATTTGATATTCACTCAAGACATTACTATGGTGTGACCAGAGCATAGGAGTTACGAAACCGCGCCATACGCATCACATATGACAATCATTTGACGTTTGATATAAACCGCGAAATTTCACTCGCATCCGGCCCGTTATGGCCAGTAAAATATCTCAGTGCTGTTGTAATACCTGGGTAACCTATTACAGCTGCTTTCATTTGATAGCTGTTCACACCAATTTCTGTTTCTGCGCCTTTTAATGGTTTTCGACCTATGAGTAAGTTCCGGACAGACAAACGGATCGAGGGACGGGCAAAACGCATAATTGCGGCCTATAAGAACGGCCGTGCAGTAATATCGCGTCGATCCTCGCCGCCCCATTTATCGTTGTGTGTCGCGTGTGTATTTTATAGCACAGAGGACAAATGCAGTCATGACGTCTAGCTTGCAGCTTTCTGTCAACAGCTCAAACGCGTCGACATCTGCATACTACGACTATTATGACGACTTTATCTGTAGCATCTACGATTTCGCCATCGAGGCACTGTGCATCGGTCTCCTCTGCGCGTTCGGTTTCGTCGGTAACAGCCTGTCGACGATCTGCCTGCTGCGAGACGGCTCCAAGTCGGCGACACCGTTTCTGCTCGTCTCGCTTCAGTTCGCTGACACTCTGTTCCTGATCGCAGTCGTCTGGCTGCGGGTGATCACGTCCATCGAGGAGACTTTCCCGGACGAGGCTGCTTCGATTGCCTATCTCAAGCCGTACATTGGCAAGTACGCCTACCCGTGCGCCATGGTCGCAGAGACCGGTACGTCGTTGTCTTTTTGCCACGCCGTTCTGTTAATTAGATTTACAACAGTTTCGTGCTGCACAAAGTAGTGCTTGTATGCTTTTACTTTTTCTTAGAACTTTTCTACAGCTTATCACGACTGTGACTGTTCTATATAATCATCAGAATGTTCTATTGCTGTGTATCTGTTGAAATGTGCATTTTTATATCAGTCATATTGACTAAAATTTTGATCGTTTTTGTTTTGCTGAAGTGCATAAGCAAAGCTTTTTGGGCCGTCGATTGACCGCAAATTTATTTTGCTATGGCTGATAACAGACAACCCAAGTTTTTCACTTAAGTTGTTGAGATTAGATAGTAAAAACAGGTGTCTTTTTATATTTGAACACATTGTATATTATGTAGAAATTGATTAAGTAATTGTTATTTCACATTAAAACAAACACTTGAACAAAACACGATACAAAAAATGTTTGGCATAAATTCAATAAAAGCTGTAAAAAGAGTAATAGACAGTTGACAATAAATGATCATTTATACATATTGTCGGGGGCTTGTGGCTGCAGGTACGATCTACATAACGGTGTTGGTGACCGTAAATCGCTACTTGGCCGTTTGTCGTCCGTACGCAGCTTCAGACACGACGGCCGTCAAGCGACAAGCTCGTTGCTACGTTGCTCTCGTAGCCACGTTCTCCGTTCTCTTCAACGTCCCCAGATTCTTCGAGTACAAAATCGCGGACTCCGAACTGCGCGCCATGCCCACGTGGCTTACCACGAACTTCTTCTACAGGGTATCAACGACGATCACATGTTACTAGCACGCACCGTCCACGAACAAAATGAAAGTTTGCTTATTCAAGTCTCAACTAAAAAGCCGCGTTGCTTTAAATCCTGTGCTCAGCGGCGGCGTGAGTCAAAAGGCTACAAGACAGAAAGTTGCGGTTTTGCCAAAGACATCGGCAAATTTACGATATATGATTATGGTTGTTCAAAATTTTGGCAATTCTCCTAAAAGTGAAAGATTTCCAACCTCTTGTTTTGTATTTTTGGTTAAAAAATTTTCTTGACAAGCTAAAATTTAAGAAGAAGGGTAGATGCCCTTTTGCCCCTCTTTGCTAGGACGCCACTGACAACGCCAGTATTCGATACTGTAGTTGAAGTGTCAGCCCACTAAAACAAAAGCCGCTAAGCTTAAAGTTACATGATTGAGTATGTGACAAAAATGATTGATGGGATAAATAACATGCACTGGAAAAGTGTCATTCAGGCAGGCTGTCAGTTTAATTTGCATGTACATAACACATAAACGTAAAAAACTTTCAAGTGGAATAATAAACCGAGCACACCATTTTTAGTTTCAGTAAACCACCCACGAAGCACAGGTGCTACAATTGGTATTTGTTCTGCGGCACAATCGTGTGATGGAATTTGTCGGCGATATTTGTCGTCGATGCCTATTAAAACGTGTAAGTCATTTCTGGAACGAACTCGTGAAATTAGAGTTACACTATAGATAGTCTATAACTACACTAGTAAGTAAACTACGTTATAGTAGCCCTGACCTTCCGGTTTCGTTTATAAGCTTGAACTTTGACCTTGACTTTTCAAAAGTTGCATATTTATCGTTTTTGCGTTTTTGGAATGTTGTGAAAATTGGATTCGTTAGCCTACTTTTTGAGAAATTCTGATACGTGCGAAGAAACGAGCAAACGAGTCAACGTACAAGCTACTTGGCAGAGGTTATTCTGTCGTCGTCTGTGAATCGTAGCTTTGACGACGCACTTTTATTAGCATCATGAATAGCTTCGTTTTGGCGTTACACCTCAGCTCGCTCGACCCTGGGTGTTTTTGAACCATTGTTTGAGGCTTTGCTGTAGAATGTTTGTGCCGAAGGTTCTATTTTTCCCAGTAGTAGATACTGTTGTGGTAGACCCGACCCTGCTCGGTTAGGTATGATTCAGCAACAGTTTTGTCTACTTTTGCTAGTGTGTTGTCGTCGCTTTAACTTTGGCAAATTTGGATTTATTTTTTACCATTTTCGCTACTTACCAAAAATTTACCATTTCGCTCCAAATCTGTTGTCACATTACCTTGGAAAATTTGAATGTTCAACGTTTAACTGTTCAGAAGTTAACCTATTTTGTCCGAAAGTAAGGCGCTGTCATGAAATATTGTAATCATGTCAAATGACATCAATAGCATCCAGAAATGGCAAATAAGCTGTAGTAAAGTTCGCGAAACAAAAACGCCTTAGTTCATTGTCTGAAAATGATTGACAGTATTATTCAAAAACAACAGATAGGAAGTGAGGTGGCATTCGTTCATTCCAGCTTTTTTCTACAGTTTATCACCGAATATGATTGTAAAAGTTATCGGACCATTTTGTGGAAATTATCCTTTTAATAACGCTGTCGCAGTTTTATGAGACAGTGTAGTTTTCACTGCTTACATCTGGAATTTTTTCGCCATTAGACGTTGAGCGTAGTTCGCTGACGGCTGAATAGTTTAGAAATGAACTCAAAACGACGTCATTCTGTCGAGCGCATTATCAACGCGTGCTCGTCATGACAGGAGCCGTGAAATTGAAACAAATATCTCAACTGAACTGAATTGGCGCAGCGTGCTGTAGGTGCCAACTCTATAATAGCTGACGACTAACGACACTCGTGATGGCGCTTGTCGGCTGTAGATCATCCACGCATTATACACGTAGATCTTTAAGATGACACACCGAAACACCGTAAAACAGCTTGTTTTTAATGCAGTACATGCGAATTTTTGCAATAAAATACAATTTTTCTGCGTTTTGTAACTCTATCATAAACAGTAAACGGAGTCGACGGCGACTGCTTTCAGATGTTTTTTTTTTATTTGCAACTTCTGCAACTGCAAGCGTTCGATTATCGTCGTAACTCACTCTGCGAAACGCAGTTAAAATCTACTAAAATAGTTGTGGCTTCGTCTTTGCTACATTTTTGGCTAAAAGGGCGTCTATATAGATATGATAATATCAGGCGACCAGCTGCTTATTTATGCAATTACTCGATTTTTTTGTATATAGCAAAACGCCTGCCTAGAAAATTGATAATTGCTTTGTTTTCTAATTCATAGAAGTAATACGGCCAAACGCGATGCAAATCAAAGCGGTGGACATAAAACTGCATAAGTCATGGACGAATAAAATAATAAATCAATTTGTTTGGGTGTGTTGCTTGTCAGCAGCAGACTGCTTTACTATGCAAAATAAATGACCGTAGGAAGATCATTTGCTTGTTTTTCTTACATTACGGACGAAAATCGTGCTTTTTATTTGTTACGTATTTATAATCTAGGCGACTGGTGCAAAATATGGCCAGAATTGCTCAGATGGTGATACAAGCATGAAACGTGGCACAACAATACTTCAGCCTATACTGATCATTTTTATTGCTAGTGCCAACGAGAACTAATCACGGCATAGCAACCGTTGCTAGGCAACGTGTTTTCCTTAAGAACCAGCATTTCTAGACGCTCATGTATAGCAAATGAATGCTGCAGATTAGTTAAAATGTACAAAAGTCATGTATTATTATTTTCCACAACTGAATAAAGTGAATGTCAGACATAATGTATTTATCGGAGTGCATGCGTGCGTGTGTCTGTCTGTCTGTGTGTAGTGGACTAGTCAATCAGACCAGTTTCTGCGTTAAATGCTAATATCTCTAAAACGGTAAACCTTCAGGTCGCTGAAGGTTTACATGTTCTGCGCGTAGTGGAAAGCACCTATATTGTTTTCCGATCGATATGTTTATCTAGTACAACAGTAAAGTTATTACTACTTCCGGTTAGGCAGCCGCCATCTCGGATTTTCGACATAAAGTGGCGTCGGCCAACATCGTTGGAGATTAGAATGTTTTGTACATAGTCGTACTGATACTATCGTTGGAGCGACACGTGTATCTGGAAAGCCAGCGACGTCATTAGTACTTCCGGTTTTGTGGCCGCCATCTTGAATACCGATTTCCATTGACGTCGGCCATAGTCGCTGGAGGTATAAATCTTCTGTGCATAGCGGAGAACACCTATATCGTCTTTGGAACGACATGTCTAATTGTCTATCTGTTGCAGCAGCAAAGTTATTACTACTTCCGGTTAGTCATTCACCATATTAGATTTTCGACACAAAGTGGCGTCGGCCAACATTGTTGGAGTTTCAAATGTTTTGTACATAGTCGTAAACGCCGATGCTGTCGTTAGAGTGTATCTGGAAAGCCAGCGACATCATTAATACTTCCGGTTTTGTGGCCGCCATCTTAAATACCGACCTCCCTCAATGTCGGCACTATCACTACTGAAAAGATTGACCCAGAAGATATAGGGGTAGCCGTTGGAATTGTGTCGCTATGTGCACTAGATCTCTAGAACCTGGGGTCATTTCACCCCCCCTCCCCGTTGCCGACAAACGTCACAAAAAACCGTTGCCGGGACAAGGGTTAAAGAAACATAAGCGCTTCGGTTAAGACTGTTGATGACGATGATGATGATGACGCTGAATTGCTGATAAAATAAATGCAGAGCAGGACATTTTCAGGAAGTAATATTTTGTCGCTGCCATTATGGCTGCTACATTCCTGGCCATTTTATGATGATTTTTCGCAGTCTGTTTTGTATGTGTAAAATCATGATCATAGTACTCTACTGATTGACCACTACTGTCACCTGGTAGTGACGTATTTGTTGCGTGCCGATTTTATTTCACATTTTCCTCTGGTACAAAAAAGTAAATAAACAGACATGCGAAAGTCATTATTCATTCGGCTCTACACATGCCAGCTGTTGACACGCGGCAGCACAGCTAGTCCATGGTGCCGGTGAATGCCTATCTTCCATCGTTTCGGCTCATCGTTGACAGCGCGCTGACGATCTCGTTTAATGTGCTCTCACGCCAGGAACATTGTCGCTTCTCGGTTGATGTTTTTATCAGTTGCACAACATCCGACGCTCGCACTGTTAAGTGTCGGTTGTCGTCCCTAGCGTGTACTCCGACAGCTGCTTTTACAGGGTTGGCACACGCGCTAAATAAAATAAAAAAAAGACAGAATAAAAACGCCGATGACTCCGTTTATTTGTATTTTGCGTTCAAAAACAGATTTGACAACAGACAGAATATAAGCATTTAAAGCAACTGCTTCTCTACTAATTGGCATACAAGTACGAGTACAAGTACAAGTACTGCTTATCACGTGGTGCTGTACAAACTTGCAGAAAACTTGTAGTTTGTTGCAGGGCTTCGCATGTACTGCAATGCGACAAAAGACGACGAAGTGAATTGCTTTATTAGCCGACCGTACTTGGGTAACGGTCGAGTGACTTACTGTTACTGCTCTGGTCTTGTCTTAGTCCAGATTTAAGACGTATTGGCTCGCGAAACACGAAAAACTACGGGGAGATTCCTCCGGGGATTTTCGACCCCTGGATATGAATCCCATCAGAGCGGGCGGCGCATGAGCGCTGCTCATCTGGATATAGTCGGCGTTCGCCTGCAGTCCAGTAACTACTTCATTAGCAGCTGAAAGGCATCGCATGCGGAGCGCAGATTAGCTCGTCGTCAGCGCTGAAAATCAGGTTTCACTGGGTTTAGCATAGGACTGCAGCGGCCTGCAGGAAACCTAGCGAGCAGCAGCAAAGGATGTCGTGATTTATGCTGAACTAACAGTGCTGTCACAAAAGATTCCAAACTGCGTCCGAGTGTTCAGTTAAGATAGATCGTCAGTAGTGACGACAATGCAAATGAAATGAGCAGCGGACACCGACCAACGACTGTTGTCAGGCTGGCTGACTGCCGAATAACGACCAGTCGATGAAGTGGAGTTGTTTGTTACCTCCGTGGTTTGTTACGAGGAGAACTCGTGCTGATGAGCACACACGATCAGCTGATATTCTCCGCTGACTTCATTTCGCTGAATACAAGTCGACGGCTGCAGCTGCTGCCTCGGCTGTGCGTGGTATCCGGACAACGCGACTCGGCCACCGGAAAGATGCGGCCTCATTCCAATATTCATCGTGGCGTGGCGTCGCCCATGATTATGCCGCGATATGGGGACTGGATTCAATCTTAATTTGTGACGATGTAGGGACTGCTTCTGCATTGGCTAGCCATCGCAATACAGGGAGGTTCGGAAAAAGTAATGCACCAACGTTTATGAGTTTGTCCGAAAGGGATTAATGTGAAGATTTTTTTCCGGCACACTGCACAGTAAAGTAAATCGGTAAACGTTCGACACATACATTTTTTGATTACTTGTGATTATTGTACTACCGTTAGGTTAAATAATCGGCGTGCCGTTTATCTCACATTCTCTCCTTGTCACTGTTCACACGTAATAAACCAGAATCCCCAGTTTTTCAGATCACTTGCGGTCGACGACTAAGTACTGGTATCCAGTGTATAAACAGTCTGTTCTAGGATAATGAGAGTTTTTCGTATAACCCAAGCGGCAGGTTGCATGCAGTATGTGTGATTAAAGCGTAGTCGACGTCGCGTTATTTCTGATCAAATCTACCGTGTATAATCAATGCCCCTCATCTCCTGTATGCGCTGGTTGTCGCCAAACACTATCAATCATCTTGTGTTTTTTCTGGACCAAGATTAAAAAAATTTGACACTACAAAACATGAGCGAGCGTAGGCCTAATACAAAAAAACTTCAGTAAAACATCTATTTAAACACCGGCGAAAATGTTTAATCATAAAAAGAATTCAACAAAGAAACTATTTGACTACAGCAATTTTGAATTTAAAAATATTTTAAAACAATCCGTGTGGACGCTTTGAGATTAACAGTTTATTTTTGGACGGGCAAGAAAGTTGGACGGTGTATTCTATAAATTTTTTTCTGAACCAATTTTTGACCAGTTCATTCGCCATCGTGTCGGCCTATAGCTTGTTTTAGCAGCATGTACGCGATTATAGGAACAAGTGCCACATCCGGTTCATCTAAAAATGTAACAGTGAATAAATTCTGATAAACGGTCCAGTTTGGCACCGATTTATCTGGGATATGGTGTAGACTCTAATCACTCTACTTAGAGTTAGCATAAATCGGTTAACCCCTTGTCAAAATTACTTGTGTGATCCACGATTTCCACACGTTTTCCGTTTTATTTTACGAAAATGCTGTTTTCAGCTTCGACTGAGTGGCGTGTGGTGTTGTGCGCGCGTGTGCAGATAATCTACTCCACGGCGATGTACTTCCTCATCATGTACCTGATTCCGCTGATCCTACTAGTGATACTTAACTACCAGCTGATGACGACGCTGAGACGCACCCGGCGCAAGCGAGACTCATGGCGCTCGACGCGCCGAAACGAAGACCAGGCAGAACAGACCAGTCGCTCCGAGGACGAGATAGAGTTAGTACCAGCTCTGAGCACTAAATCTGTACCACGACAAGTTAAATACGTTCTGTGTGCTTTGAGGGATATCACTCAGGACAACAGCCAAAGTCGTTGCATGCGACGAAGAACGAAAGCGTTCATCCGAGGACGAGAGAGTGGGCTAGCTCGATCTAAGAACAGAACAAACGCTACGAAGACGATAAAACTTCGAGGACTATAGATCTTTCCGAGTACAACAGAGCGAGTTTATTAGGTTTATACAACGCCGACGAAATTGATGAATGTTGGTAAACAACTGTTCCGGTGACGAAGTCATTGCGTGGAAGGATGAAATAGTCGGTCCGAGGACGAGATAACCCGGATGTTGATCGTCGTCATCCTGGTCTTCGTCTTCTGTCAGAGTCCAGCGTTTATCACCCAGGCGTTGCCGAGTGTGCTGCCCGATGCGACTCTCTACTGCCCGTTCTCGTACTTTTACTACGCGCGAATCAGCGACCTGCTCGTCGTCGCCAACTCGTCGCTCAACTTCGTCATCTACTGCTTCTGCAGCCGACGATTCCGTACCATTCTGCTCACACTGCTCGGCTGCAGGTCAGCCGAATAGACCCAAGACCTGTATAGTCGCTCGCTGTTGTTTTCAATTGTACGTCGTTAGACCGGAAAACTAAGTAGTCAAAAAAGAGACAGGAAAAACGTGACGACCGAAAGGAAGCCCGAATGTAGAAGCGGCGACGGCCATAATGAAGAAGGATGAAGGGAAACAAAGCACCGGCCACCCGCTAGTAGGACACACGCGTATCACCAAGCGGCGAGCGCTGAGCGAAACTGTCAGCTTTCTCAATTAACTTTGTCAAAATTGCTTGCTCGATTCATTACAGTTTGCAAAGGTCGCTATTACGCCGTTTTTTTCGCAGCCGGACGTCGTTTGTTTCCGGCGCTAGAAGCTTAGCTTTGTGCGCTCCTTGACAGACGGCAGATGAGGATGACTCGACGTGATGTGCACTGTATCGGGGATATGTTGCTGCTGAGATTGTTCGTGGCGACGTGTACGCTGAAATACAACGTCGACGTACATACGACTTATAGGGCCATGACTTTTCGGTAGCGGATCCGTTAGTCAAACAGTTAAGCCCAAACTCCACTACTTAGATTTGTTATGGATTTGTCGCACAGTGTATACTTACCACAAATTTACAACAAATTTAAGCAAATGAGTTCGACTAGATATCGACGGATGTAGGCCTATCCAATGAGATAACCGTTACATGTACATATTCGGATTGCAGCAATGCGCTCCACTTTTACACTAATTTTCTCTTAGCACCGGTTTTATCCCTGACATTAATGTTGTCGTTATAAACTAGCTCTTAAACAGGAAACGATGTCGGCGCCTATAGGCGACATGATATGTGACCGTCCGCTTTATCGTAATTCTCTACCGGAAGCTTATAACATGATCACTACTGGAAACCATGCATATCATCGACTTATGCTATCTGTAACTTGCTTGCAACTTATAGCGCGGGGCTATCGCGGATGCAACCGACCGACTATAATTGTCCGATTACGCAACATCGTGCGCAGTCTTCGTAAGGTTTTTGACGTACATTAAGTTAACATTTGACGTTTTTAACTGAAAATAATTGTCACACCGATTACTTCTGCTGTATATACAACGTATACGCCATGTTCTTTTTTGTTTTTACTTTTTTACGCGCAACAGCATGTAATGCTTCGGGCGTCTTATCTATCGTCAAGGCGTCCGTGTGTCTCTGTCTGTATGTCTGTCAAACTCTGCGATTGTATCAAAATGGTTCAAACTAGGATTACGAAATCTTCACTGTCGATTGTCGACTGCCTCGAAGACTCTTAGTTTGAGGATATGTAAAGTATTTGCTTCAAAAATTCGAAAGGAATCACCCCGGTTGAAGGCAATAAATCAGAGGGGGTACGAAAAAATTGGCGATTCTGAGCCAATTAGTCGCCGTATCTCAAAAACGGTGCGAAATAGGGTTTCGGTTATTATTAATTACTAATAGAAAGTTTTATACGTTCTTTCAATTGACACCAAAATCAACGATCTTGAACGAGCGTGAACTCTAAAATAAAGTGTTTGGCGGGTTTTTGTGATTTTAGACTGCGGCGCACAATTCAAAAAGGAATTACGCCGAAATGGCTGGACAAAGACAACCCGCATACGAAAGAGCATTAAACGCAGATTTCAGCAGTTTAAGTTTCGACCCCCAGACGTTCAAGGAATCTTGCGTACGGGGGCCTCAAATTTGGGTACCCCCTCCAAAATGCGCGATTTCTGCTAATGTCAATAATTTAGCGTGAAAACGGTAGCAAATAGTCACAAGCACTACTGACGAGCTTTCCGGCGGTACTTACATTTATGACCTTAAACGATCTTGAAATCCAGAAAGCGGGTTTTTGATGATTTTTTGCGATTTCTGGCTACAACGCATATTTTTATCATAGATTGCGCCGAAATAATGGAGGTAGACCGAGGCAATCTGCACCAAAAACTTGAAGCATAAAACGTAGATTTTAACTCTCTCCGAGTTTCGATTTTTTAGCTTCAAGGGGTCCTCTGTACAGAAGCGTCAAATTTGAGTACCCTTTCGAAGCGCATTATCATTTTATTGCACATTGTACGTTGATTCTCCAGGTGGTAGCACCGGTGCTGTCACGCGTCACGTGAGCTCTGATCAGATTACTTGTTTAGAGTTAGGCGCCTGTGCGGGAGAGCGGGAGATGGTTGGACAAGGAACGTAGAAGGGTTCATAGGACGGCCGCATAATAAACTGTTTTAAACGCAGTTTTGTTAGAGTTTGAGTTAGCTGTAACGTATGGCAATTTGCAGTCATTGTTTATATTTTACTGACGATCAAAATCGACCGCGCGCCCAACTAATGGTAATTATTTTTTTCACGAAACCTTTTATCAATACGCTATTTATATCGCTCTGTTGTAAAACGCAATATCACTCATTGGCGGTATGTGGACCTTTTTATTAACTTCTGGCCCTAAAAATAATAAATTTTCAATTTGGTTCGCCACGAAATGTCAAGCCTATACCTGTTTCTGCCGATGTAAATCACTATCTAATCGTAAAGACGGTTGCTGTTACGCTTGCTAATCACTGCTATGATGTGTGTGTTGCGAGTCCTGTGAGTTGTCACTAAAGAAGCACGCGTTTAACATGTACCACAGAATGTTGCAAACAACGGTGTTAAATCTACAGAATATGCCGACTGAGAGAAACTGTGCTGTTCGATGACATTAACAGCAGATCAATCAGTTGTTGCGGATCTAGCACAGAAGGATGACGAGGAAGAAGCCGACGACGGTAAATATGACGGTTAAGAACAGTGCCCAATCTTCCAACACTCGCAGCCAGCTGACGTACACTCTGTTGCGGGCTTCGACGACTTGCGGCCTGCGGAACAGCTCGCGCAGCTCGTGTCTGGCGTAGGCCAGCAGCCAGGTGAGCAAATGATGGATGGTCATCAGCACCGGACGTATCCAGACCCAGACCCTGCGCGGAGTAACCGCCGAGCCACGCGGCGACAACGAGACTGACGACGGCTTGATCGGTGCACGCGGTGGGCTTACAAGCGCGCGTTTGATGGGCGTGAGATCAAGTCTATCTGACAGATCGGTCACCGCGCTGCATTTGCCCAGACCGCGTCCCCCGGGCGGGCGTTTGACGGCGACGTTGAGCAGGTAGTCGTTATCGATGTCGTCGTCGACGACGTCCGTGTTGGCAGCGGCGCGTCTCAGCGGCACGCCGCCAGGCTTGCTATGAACCGACGAAGCTTGGTCTGGTGATGTCGCTTTCTTCTTCTTCGTCTTCTTCTCGGCTGTCGGAGAATTGTCTTTGACAGCGTGGAAGCCGGCGGCGGAGGGTGACGTCTTTCGAAGTATCGGTCGAGGCGACGGCAATCCACTCGACGTGGTTCTCAAAGATTTTCTGCCGCGGTCTGGCGACGACGACGTCGCCGCAGGCACGCTGGTGACGGCTTCCGGTTGCGGTGTGTAGCTGGCGAGTTCATGCGACGGCACACGACGACGTCGACTTCGACCGGGCGACACAGACTGGCCACGTCTCTCGCTCGACTCCAGTGTTTCGTTGGGCTCGCGCCTCTCAGCAAGGTCCTGGTAGTCGTAGTCACGCCGGGCGACGTCAGTTGGCGGCAACACGTCGACAAGTCGCTGCGGTGGAGAGTGGGCTCTCAACATCATCCTGGCGCGCTGCTGCTGTCCCACGTCCACGTCGCTTGCAAGTCTCTCAGGCTCCGAATTCAGAGACTCGTTACTGTCAGTGAAGATCCGGCGCGGCGGCATTCTTGCCTCGTACTGGAGCGGTTCGACATTTCTCTCGCGATACCTCGGCGGACTCGTGCTGCAAGTGGGTTTCGTGGCTGCTCGAGGTCCTCGCTGGGGCGGTGGAAGGTCCCGCTGCAGCCGGCGTTCTGATGGATAGTAGTCGGACCTTTGTCGCATGTCCAGATCGTCATTCCTTACCGACGAACACTTGTCGCTGTCTTTTTCTCCAGCGTCAAATTTTGGTTCTGGCAGCCTTTGATGTTCTTTTTGATAGCGTTTCTGCAGCCGTCTCTCGGCGGCTCTCTGGCGCCAGTCATGGTCAGGGATGCTTCGGCGGCCTCGCTGTGTCGCCATCTCATCGTTGTCCGCGGAAGCCACCTCGTCTCGGTTTGTTGATCTTAGTCGGGTGTCATACAGCGACTCGTTGCTGTCTTCCGATGTCGGTATTTTCTCTGGAGATCTAAGAAGACGCGCTTTTGTTGCGTTGAGTCTTTGACTCTTGTTGCGAGTCGTCGGCGACGAATAAGACAGCGACTCGTTGCTGTCCTTCTCGTCCACGCCGATCGGTTGCGATGTCGACATTCTTGTCGGAGATCTCTGTGGACGGCCTTCGGCGTTGAGACTTCGAGTCTTCCTGCGAATCGTTGGCGCTGTGGGTTTCTTACCCTTGTCGTCGTAACTAAGATTGCCAGTCGAAGCTGGTGCATGACTGGTGCTGTTTGTGGTCGAGCGCTTGTCCTGCGTGTCGTCGTCATCGTCTTCGTCGTCCTTCTGTTCAGTCGGCAGCATCTCTCGTGAGCCTCGTGCCGCCAGTCGTACCTGGGCTGGTTGGTGTTGTGCGTCGCTGTCGCTGCTTGGCTCTCGGCTACCATACCTCAAAGTCGCTCGCTCGGGAGTCGGCCTGTCTCTGATGGAGCTTCTCCGTGGCTCGGCGCTGCGCGAACTGTCGCGTGCCGCCGTCATGGTCGTCGGCTTAACCTCGGTCTGGCTGGCTCGTCTTGCGACTGGCTTCTCAGCAGTGTCCGGATAGTCGCCGCCGTGGTGCTGGCTGAATGACGCCGCACGTCGTGCTTCCTGTGTGTCGGCGGTCCGGCGAGGCTGCTCGTCGTCGCCTCTGAATGAAACGCGCTGCTGTTTCGTCTGCAATCCGCCGCATTCGCTGTCTTTTTTGTCCAGCTGCTTAGCGGTCGGATTTGTCGTCTGGTCGGTGGGTAGATCGTAGCCGGTGCCCGTCGGTTTCGTCTGATCGTTCACGTCGCCTGACTCGACGCCGCACGCCGCTAGCAAGTTCGAGTATCCGGTAGCCCTGGTCAGCTGTCCAATGTTTGGATTATTATGTGCGGCTGATGTTTTATCAAACGTGCCGATGAGATTTTTTACGCGCCCGGCCCAATCCATTATGTGCTTGGACTTGCTGTCGTCCGCTGTGAAACTGTTGCGCACCATATCCGTCCTCAGATTGCCCGTTTCAGTCATTCCGCCCGGATCTGGTGATGGCATTCTCCCAGTCGCTCCTCGTTCTGTCGTAGCTGATGCTGTTCTCTTCATTTTATTAACTATTTGCTGTATACTGCATTAGTTTACGTCCACTACGTTCAGGGTGCACGCATCAGTTGTTAATTATTCTCCATCCGGGATTTCACCGCCTGCAAAACAACAAAAACAACCCTACAGGTTATGTTAGCCTACACAAAGTTAAGCTGCACAATGCTCTGGTGATAGTGTTCTTATTCCGCGACAATTCGTGAGCTCTAAAATTATTGTGCTGTTACGTTTTCAACTAGGCCTAATTCTGTTAAATATTACCCATGCACTGATGATTTTTTAAGCAAACGAATGGTCATTAATTAGTCTTCATTTAAGAGCACCACTCAAGTAAGCCGAATAGCATTTGCTAATAGCATTAACCGCAGCTAGTGTTAATAAAATCTAGGCCTATTTGAACGTGACAACAACGACGCTATAACGTCAGCTGATGTGCTCATATCTCGTAATATGCAAAGCAATAGCCTACCGGTAATAGCGACTAACTGTTCACAATCAGTTCTTAAGCTTATCGTTGAATTTAGTTTCCAGTATAAGCCTAATACATGCATTAAATCTTCCGATAAGTTTAGAACGTTCAGATTTTAGTCCAGCTTGGCTTGTATCACAACGTTGCGTATTATTCACTTGATCAAAAAACGAAACACGAAGCTGATTATGCTACTAGCCTGACAGGCCGAAAAAAAGACGTTATAGCTCATTAAACCGTTCCCATGTCCGTAACAAGACTCGAATACTTGTCGTGAAAACTACTGCGAATGTTCCGATCTGTTTACCTCTCTGATCAGATCCGATGAGGGTGATAACAAAGCAGGTTTGTTGCCAGCGTGTGTGTTAACTTCTCACGACATAGGTCCATATACTCACATGTGATGAACAAAGCGATGACGTCACGACGTTGATGAACATAGCGCAAGCCTATTAATTTTATTACGGTCTGGGACGTAACTAAAGGATACAATTAGGCCTAACTGATTCTACAGTACTTCCCCTTAGGGTTGATACATAAAATAATATCTCAGTTTGGAGAGGCTAACATAAGTCCCATGATTACGTATTTCACGTCACGATAACAAACAGTTAGCCAACTTAGCTTAGTGTAGGCCTATCGCTATTTGTGTCAAAATATTTGCACGGAATTCAACGGAAAACAAGTTGCCGATATTTTGACATGAAAAACTGCTGCATCGACTTTCAAAAGTGTAGCAGTCGGTCATTAATGCTTGGATGATCTCTAACGTCAGACACATTAGAGCTAACTATATTGGCCCGGTGCCGACATATTCTACGGCCGTCCACCTAGCCATTAGACAGTACTTGCTTATCTTGAACGTCGAATGGAATTCAAAATTTACAGTTACACTGCCTGGCTAAGCGTGGTGTGTGTGGGCTGGTTCGTAAACAATGATGCGAGATATGCGTCATTTTCCGGATATTTTTTGACGACCGGCAACCTTGATCTCTGACTTTTTGAGCTGAAAAATGGCATACCAGTTATTCTTGCCCTGGGGAAAGTTCAAGCCCATTTTATTTTCTTTCTATACCTTTTCGTTGTCAAATTAACGAAAAGGTATAGAACGCGACAGACAGACGCACTGACAGGCGGACGAGCACGATCTGTAATGGGGCCTATCAGAACGAACGCACAAAACTCCTTGCGTATCTGCGTACGTTTTATCAGGTCTAAAAATTTCCACCTGTTCATTCGACGCCGCATTAATGATCTAATGGATAGTAGCGCCTTCTCCAAAGAGATGAAACGCCAGGCGGACGACAGGAAACTCAGAGAATGCAGTCTTGAACCTTCCCTAAGGCAAAACATGCAAAGCAAAAAGTCTATATTAGACCCATGTGGGTGCATCGCGTTCATTATTCGCATACAAGAAGTTTCATGATGCAACACTGAGCTAAATCCCGGCTTCGCAAATGAATAGCCTACATCTCTGCTTTAATAGTAACACAGCTGTGTGTTATTTTCGTTACTGGCTGGCTGTGAAAATATATGAACAGTTCACTGCTATGTTTTTACAGAATGCAGACGCGCTGACTAACAAGAACATTCACCTGCAACCAGAAATAACTGAACACAAAAAATGCATTTCAGATTCATACATAAACAAAAAACAGAAAAAAAAACAGAAAACGTCCTGTGTACAAAAACAACCTCGACCATCACGTGACAGAAGACTTAGAAGTGAAAACGTGAGCAAGTCGTCATGTAGATCATAGTTATGAACATTAGTCCGTATCAGTAACAACGCCTAACATCATCATAACAAGAAGCCCAGCCGTCGCTAGGATAGCCGACCGTACTGGTTGTCAGTGACTTTTTTTTACGTTATTTGAAAGCCAATATGCCACTTCCTATTAGAGATCAATAGCAACCTAGGCCCTATCTTGCACCGTTTAGCCACAATTCATCCGTTACAGACAGACGGACGACAACCATGTCAACAGCTCGACCGTTACTAAAGTACGGTTGGCTAAAACCAACTCCCAAATATCCTGTCCCTTGGGGAACATAGCAGCTTCTAACACAATGTTACAATACAGTGCGCCTGTCAAACCGCATGTCCTTCCGTCTAACGCGTATTCAATAACAACAGTGTACACACTAAATAAGTAACTCAAAAATCCATGCCAAATACACGAGCGTAAAAGCTTGATATGGAAATGGAAGTACTGTAATAAATTAACATGGAGACAGGCAAGCAACAGGGAACACAATAGACCAATGCCAGAAGGCCCCATGCCAAAATTAAGAGTTCCTCATCTGTATATTTCCACTTTACATAAAATATTCGGCAAACAGAGATGAAACACAAAAACCATGATCTAACTGTCTAAGTTCCTTGAATAATACAAATTCTTAAAATAACACACTGCATCGACCAACTGATAATAATTACTACTAGGCCTAATACTCACAATCATGCATGCACTACTATTATTCTTGATTAATCATCATCAGCGTTTTTTTCAGCAAAGTATAAAAAGCTTAGAATTAAACATCAAGTTGCATAGTAAACAGCAAGGACACTAAAGGCACGAGTGTGACCAGCAGAATTCACTTATAGGCAGCTTTTAACAAAATTATTCAGCATCGGCAGAATCATCACCGTTCTGATATAAACTAACCTTGTCATATTCATTCAGAAGAAAAGTGTAGATATTAAGTTATTACCCATTCTTTCTGAGATGCTGATTATAAAAAAAGAAAATAACTTCACTTGAAGTGAATTCATAGAATGGACCTATCACGCTTTTGTCACACCTTTGTAGCTTCAAACGATCCTGACCTAAAACTATATAAAATTATGTAAAGATTTAGGAAAAAATATCCAATTAGCCCCCCTCCCCCCAAAAAAAACTTGCACAAATTCTGCAGGCCTGACGCAAAATATTGAGAACAGAAAAAAAACAACCAAAATGCGAATAAACAGCACATAACCACAACACAATGTCATGGACAAAACTGAAATCATCCGCATAACAATGCACATGCTCAGCAACAGAATACGCATCAATTACGTCAAACTAAACAGCTATTACAAACGAAATGCAAACTCATTCATTGTCATATTTCACATCAAACTACTGACGAAATAACTGGCAAATTATGCAGGAAAAGAAACTGTAAAGTTCATTTTTGTAGACAAACATAAAGCAAAAGTATTCTTTATACAGAACAGAGTATTTCGAGTAAAAAATACACATACACAAATCATATCAGATTTTTGCTACACTTTTCAAGAAACTATTTTTATAGCCAATTAATGCAAATTGCGACCAACGATTGCTGAAAAGACGGAAGATATTGCCAGATATTACTCATACAATACAGAAATGAAAGCAGTAAAATGATAAAACCAGCAAGCATTTATACAGCTTATAATCACAAACATTACATAGCAGATCTCATTTATAGTTCCAGACAGACAGAATTAAACACAAAAATGTTACAATTGCAGCGCAACGTCCTGAAAATGTTTGTGGAAATATGTAATTGGAAACAATGTACTGATAGTAGAAGGTATCTCTGTTATTTACTTTCTACATTTAACGTCATAATTACTGACAGTTTGTCATCATTCACAAGTTGAGTGCCTTGCCATCCTGTTCATATTTGTTATCGTTTCTATTTCGGGAGTTTGAATGAAATAAATGAAAATGGAGGTAACTGTAAACACAGAAACTGTTTTGTTTGGAGAACAACTGGAGGCCGTTAATGCTAAAAACAGGAAGAGTGACTTTTAACTGCGACATCATTTATATGCAAACTGCAATCACAAAATGCAACTATCAAATATATATGTGAACTGCACACAAAACATCACGTGATGCTACAGAAATAACATCACAATGCTCTGGTCCACAAAGTTCTGAAGCTAGGATCAAGTTAAAGCTTATTCGAAACAATCATGTGGAGGTAACTAGATCCACATTGGAATGTCCAGTTAATTCTAATTCATTTTTGACAATCGTATTTCTGATCATCACTAACTTATAATAGCACATTGACTGCTAACTTAAATATTTTCTAAATCGAGCAAAAAGCCGCTTAAGCTTAGCATCACCTATCTGCAAATCGGTGCAGTACTAATTTGTCACTAACAGAAACAACAGAAAATGTCAACATCTGAATGACACAAAAGCCAACAAAACAAAAACTCACTTCAGTTCTGCCTAAATGGAAGCATTCTGAGTAACTCAGAATCACACAGTTTGCTTTGCTGTGTGTTACAAACTGACAGCGCTGCACACATCCCAGACAGCAACGAGTTAGAGAGTCATTTATGAAAGCACACACTGATATGCAGATATTATATACACAGTGTTTCATAAAAATGACCCATTTTTCTTTCTTTCATAATTCACTCAAATGATGATCAATTTACACAAATTTTTACCAGTTGTAGCTGAAGAAATACTAATTCAAAATATTTCAACAAAATATGGCAGTTGATTAAATATTCTTTGCTAGTCATGATGCAATGCTGACATCATAATGTGTCACGAGTACAAGCTTGCTAGTCTCAACTGGTGCATTCAGTTGCTACCCTGCTTTAATAGTAAACTTAATCTAGTTCGCTGATGAAAAATGTTCATTGTGTCAGCTCTAAGCAACATGAGGGCATGAAATCAGGCATCTTGCGATCCAAAAACTCAACCACTTTGCAAGCTCGGTGTGCTACTGCACTGTCTTGCTCGAACATGTGAAAATCCAACTATCCCCACTGACACGTAAATGTGATTGCTTAGCATGTTTTTTTGTAGCTTCAACTGTAAAACTTCAAGAATTTGTCAAGAGGGAACCAGATTTTTCACCATCAGAACAGGGCAGCAACTAACAGCACCAGTTATGACTAGCAAACTTGTACCCGTGACACATTATGATGTCAGCATTACATCACAACGTCGACTAGCAAAGAATATTTAAGCAACTGCCTAATTTTTGTTGAAATATTTTGAATTAGTATTTCTTCAGCTACAACTGGCAAAAATTTTGTGTAAATTGATCATCATTTGAGTGAATATGAAAAAAAACAAAAGGGGTCCTTTTTTATGAAACACCGTGTATTTCACTCACACAACTCACTTGGTTAACACTAACAACGCGGGAGTACAATGGCACCATGTGTTAAAATGTTGGGTCTACGAGGAGGAAAACAGACCGTTGCAACTTTCTGACACACAGCTGCCAACTTTCCAAGAGAGGAGATATGAATGCTCGATATTTCAATTCTGTCTCTAAATTCCTCCAAATGTATAATTTGCATCCACAAATTGGGTATTTTTGAAAAAAAATTTCTGATAAAAAAATGTTCAGACAGATTAAAATTTAGGCGAGAAGAAACTGCTTCCAGTCTCCCCTGTTAACCATCTAAAATTAGTCATTAAAATGGCATGATAGAAATGAAGATTAATAAAAATTATAATGAAAAAACAAGATTAATTTGGAAACAGATTTTGAACTGCACAATTTGTAAAGCAGAGCAGATGCGATTCAGTTCAAAGCAGAATGCCCAAAAACCATTTCAAATGCAAACAATAGCATAAAGCTATTACAAACTTAAACAACTAATAACCTACTAACCGAACAATGCCTCTGTATAAATATAAATAGCTCATAGTTAATCCGACTTTGATTCAATTAGAACATCCATTAGGCAACAGTTTCACGATTAGTCAACCCATCAATGCCATCAGGTTGGCCACTAAAACCGTGGCCAGTTTTTGGAAAAGCTGTGGCCATTAGTCACAGACTACTGCAGTTTAAAACTGCATTTTATGTTGACATTCAAAGTACCTCGTTTGGCTAAGTGTTTCGACTGCGAAAAAATAACACTCCAGGTCCCTGACCATATGGCAGAATACCTAAAGAAAAGAAGTCAACATGGATGCTCCATTACGTTAGGATCGGGACTTCTTTTCTTTACCCTGTTCTCGATGGCTCACTCTGTCATATGTGGCCACAGCAGTTTTCAAAGTACACCACTGCCTGGAAATCAAGAGCCTAGAGACTGCTAGAGCTGAATCCGTTGGATTCAGTGGAACTAGAGTCACGTGTCTCCGAGGAAGCCCGGGACGAGACACTGAACGGCGTCTGGGGCTTGCGTACGTTCCAGTGAAGACAGGCAGCAAGTGAGTCGAACCAGTCGTTGACGGGGTCATGGTGACAAATGGAAGCAAGTGGGTACTTGGACGTGCTGATGACGAGCGAGTCGCCCTTCATCAGATGATGTCGCTGACGACCGTCGAAGTGAGCACACGCGTCAACACGAGCATCCGATGACACCGTCACCTGACACATTCAACATTACACACATAATAACGTTATTACTACTATGACATCATACTGACGCCGCTGCATAGGTACACACACACACACACAAACACGCACAGGAGCTACAGCCTATAGATTTCCTGTTGCAGTAGTGACCTTCAAGAAACCAAGGTCAATAATTCTCATGTCATCTGAAAGCCAATATGCCACTTCCAATTAGCATATGCACACACACATACACAGACAGATAAAATGACAAATCCGATGCATCTCTGCCATTCATCACGTTCACTTGGCAGAGATAATAGCATAAGCCTAATACTAGTAACACACTAGATATGCACACACAATAACATTACTACAGCACTCGAGTACATTAACAACGAGCATAAGAGTCAATACATGGGCATCTGACAACACTGTCACCTGTCACGTATCAAACATAGAGGGTGGGACATAAAAATGTGGAGCACATTGCATACCACAGACTAGCTACTATCACTGCAGTGATGGTAATTATTTTGTGATTTGCTGCTACAATATGAATAAGGTATGAAGGCAACAAAGACAACAGAATTAGATCTAGTTGTGGCAATAACACAACATATTTCAATTTTATTAAAACTATGACAAAACAACAATAACAGTATTGTGCATGAGTAACCAGCATCAGTACAATATCGCAATTACAGTGATGTAATGAACGTCATAACAACTAGCTAAAAAAACCCTAGTGTGAAAAAACTGTAGTTCTAATCCAACTATCACTGCTATAGATAAAACTGACACATCTCAAAAATGTTACCTTGACTTCGACGCCGGCAGGGACAATGATCGGTCGGAACGAGAGTGAGTGAGGACAGATTGGTGCAATGATGATTGCCGGTACATTGGGATGTACTATTGACGCTCCAGCTGATGCTGCGTACGCCGTGCTGCCAGTTGGCGTTGATATTATCAACCCTAGAAGCAACCATGCAAGTCCACTAACAACAACAACTACAGCAATGTGTTTTAGAAAATGACTTTATTTTAGTTTACGAGTAAGCAGGTAAAAAAGTAAATTAACAGAGTGCACAATGTCAGTGAAAAGCACACCAAATGGAAAGCACAAAAAATGAGGTGACAGACTAAGATGACCTAAATGCTAGTTTGTAGAAAAAGTTCAGTGTTGAGTGACCATAACATCACTTCATGCCTATAATGAAACATCATTATCGACATGTGCAACATTTTCATTCTAGGCCTACATGTAACAACTGCCACTCTGTGACGGGAGTCCAACTTGACTAGAAACGCTTTTGCAATTTTTTTAAAATTTCACACGAAACTTTATTGCAAGCCAGCTACTGGTAGCTGCAGAGTACAGAGTAAGCCTACTGCAGAGTAAAAATGTATTCAACACTGTGATAGTTAACACAGCAAAGCCAACTCCCAGTTATGAAAAAAATTTTGCTAGAAATTTTTCTCAGATATTTCTAAATTCTTTCTAAGTTCTTAACAAATCCAAAACTTATGCATAAGTTTTTTTGTAACTTTTTCCTAAGTTTTCCTCACAATTCTTTTTGTTGATCACGTTACTCTCTTAGGATTTTTATCAACGTGATTTTTCCTCAGTTTTTGCACAAGTTCAACTGATAAACTTTTGTAAATTAAATGTAACTTAAAAACAACTTAACAACTAACCAACTGAAAAAAACACTGCCAACAAGCTGACTGTATACAACATAACTATTTTTAGAGAATTAATAATTACTAATAAAAAACAGATCAGTGTACATACCATCACCTTGCACAATGGTGACCTGGCGACCTTGAACATAGAGATCAAGTTGACATAGATACGGACTCGCTCCACGGTCAACAACCACCTCATTCAACACCTGCATCAATACAGCTGATGCTAGAAACCACATTTTCTTTCCCACAGACACATGCCATTTACAGTAAGCCCAGCTGTTTTACAGTTTTCAGCAAACACTAGTCTTCAGCATAATATGAGTTTAAAATGTGCAGATGCCAGTCAATGGTCAAGAAAAAATAAATCAGTAACATCACAACAGTAACAGACAATCAATCACTACTGGGCTTTTCTAACAATTATTATGAGACACTTCTTATCAATATGCCAAAAAGCTTCTCGGAAAATGGACAAAGCACTTGAGCTTTCATTTTTTTCCCCAAAAAACTGCATATCACCATCTCTACATTAAACATCAAGTGGTTTCTATATCATCTTTCATTCTCCACATATTTAGTGAACTGCACATTGGCAGTGTCTCAGCATTAGCAATAGTAAAAAACTGAAAACTGATCAATATATACTACAAAGTTATGACTGAAAGTTGGTAGTGTACTTGTTTGACTTGGGTGCATATGCATATGCATACCGTGTCTGGAAAGAAATCATCCCGGACATTTTTGACTGTAATTTGAAGATTATCAGATTTTAATAATTTTTGACACCAATATTTCTCACACAGCTGGCGATCAAATGACTGTCCAGTTTTCCACCACACCCATTATCTGCTTCTGCACTACCTGGGGAAACAAACTCAACGAAATATTGCATTTTTATCCTATTTCGCCAGTTCAGGTTTTCCAGGTAGTGCAAAAACAGACATTTGGTGAGGTAGAAACTAGAATAATCGTTTAAAGGCAAGTGGTGTCAAAAATGTTTGCACCAAAAATTATTAAAATCTGTCAATTCTTCTTCAAGTCACAATCGATAATGTTGGGGATGCTTTTTGATGTATTTCCGTTCATTTCCAATTTCAATGCACATTTCGTTGGTTCTGTTTTCCCTGGGTATTGCAGAAACAGACATCGGGTGAGTTAGAATATTGGATGGTCATTTAATGGCTAGTTGTGCCAGAAATATTTGTATTAAAAATTATTAAAATTGGATATCTCTTCTTTGAGTGACAATCGATAATGTTCGGGATGCTTTTTTTCCAGACACGTTGTAATTACATCTTCAATATGACAATGATTCAATCAACGATGTACTGCATAATACACTTCCACAACCCGTCTCAGGCAACTGCACAGGCTTACATTAAAGATCCCAAAAAGGCATAAAAATTCAGATAAATTGCAACATCAGTATTTAACAGTTTTCCAGGCAGAGTATTCAGCTGAGCAAACAGCAGAGTGGAGACACGATACCAGAATCTGAAGTTTCTCATGCGAGTCCATGGAGGAGTTTTCCCGAGCACGGTTAATGGAACATAGCAGTCTTGTCCGTAGCATCAGACGAACTGACGGACTTTCTGCATTAAAAACCTCAAGAATCAGCCAGTCACAAAAAAAACTGTTATTCCAAATTATTCTTACTATAAATATAACTGTCTCAAGCTCTTTGATGCTCTTGGTTGGCCACTAAGCCTGTAATAAAAATACTGCTGATCTAATTCTGAAAAATGCCTCCAAAAATAACTGATATTAAAATAGAAACTAAAACAGTACCGGTACTATAAATCAATGCTTGTCTGATGGAATCATCATTCAAAAATAAGATGGAACCATCATTCAAAACTAAGATGTACATTATACAAGAAATGAATTATGGATTCAGCAATTTGACAGTTAACCAAATTATTGTCTAAAGTGTCAAGTGTATGGCCCTATAATTATCACGAACATTATTAGTCTAATCATGCATTCTGGTGAACAGGTCTAACAGCTTCCCACACATATACATTTCAGCAAAGTTATCAATTACTAGACCATTATCTGTAATCACCTGTCAGTCTAAAATGCAATCAGATTAGACAAATTTTTACTGCTTTTACATTGCTCACATCTACATCCAAAAGCATTTTAAAATGATTCTGCATCAAATATAGAAAGTATAAATTACACCTTACTGAAATAGTGGAAAAAAGCATCTGATCCATACACATTCCCACTACTGTTAACCAGTGATGGTCTCAAAAGACATTCTACAGAGGTGTTGCCTGACGAAAGCCTAAACTGTATGCAGGTATGTTGCATGGATAACAGACCGTGAAGAACGTCGTCAACTTTCTCCCGATGGTCAAAAAATTCAAATGGAGACAGGAAGCCGAGTGAGCCAAGATGAAAGGCCATTACTGGTGGCACACTCTCCTACAGTGAAAACAGACAATACAATACAATACAATACAATACAATGTATGCAACTAGTGAGAAAAACCAGACACACATCCCTCTACTTGTTTTAAAAACCTGCTAACACTTTTTGAGTAACCTAGCAGGCACACACACGAAAAGACAAAAGTCAAAAATATAACCCTATGACTATTGCCTATGGCAGAAATGACAAAAGGATAGCGATATACTAAGATGGTATGTTTCACGTTCTAAGTTCCAGTGTGGGGCAAGGCAGCCAATGCCGCTCTGCAGACTGAAGACACTACATAAGCCAGTGGCATAGCCATAAATGTTAATTGGGGAGAAGGGGGCTCGCCTCCCTTCCCTTCTCCCCCACTTCTCTTCCCTCCCCATCCCCACCATTCCACTCTCTTCTCTCCCCTTGGAAGTAGAACCCTATAATTCCAGCTATGGGGCCTGGGGAAATGCTGCAAGTTCCCCAGCAAGATCTGGGGCAAGGCCCCAGTCAAAATCAAACTTGGTGCACTATAACCTTAAAGTATGAGATCTGGTGGCAACAATTTTATTTATTTTCCTAGGTCCCTAATATCAATTTTTGACGCAAAATTGTGCCTAGCCATGTGCTTGGTACTAAAAGTCAAGGCAAGAATGACAAAAAGCACAACTACACCCACTCACATGACTACATTGCCAGTCAGGCAGTGTTAAAATCGCCCTGATCAAGCAATTACTCAAATTGCTAAGATAAAAACAAGTTCACCTGAAAGAGAGTGGATGCATACAACAGTGTGCCATCTCCGCCGAGACAGATTATCAGATCAATCTTTCCAGTAAGTTTATCTTCATCTGACAATATCACACATTTCAAAAAAATTATTATTATTATTATTAATGAGAAACAGATTAAAGTAAGTAAGTAAGTACCAATTTATATAGCGCTAAAATCTCAGAAGAAAATTAGGGCACATAAACTGCCACATCAAACGACGTTGCAGGGGCACTGTACGTAAATTATGCTAAGTATGTTGTGAGCACTAGGCTAATAAATGTAAGACTGTTGGTAGCGGGTCACGAGTCAGTCCAGAAACGACTGGCAAAAAAAATGCACTTTTGTCTCTCGCTGAAACTGCAGCAGCAAGTTGGCGGCTCTCGTCTCAGGCGGCAGACTGTTCCAGGCTCGAGCTACCACCACTGGAAATGCCCGGTCCCCGATGGTAGAGCGTCGCGTCGACGGCACTTGCAGCGTCATCATGTCAGCAGAGCGCAGACGTGCAGGGGCGTCAGCAGTCAGCTGGAGACTGTCAGCAAGGTAGGCTGGTGCTGAGCCGTGCACACAGCGATAAGCCAGCACACATAACCAGAACTGGATGCGCTCGGCAACACACAACCAGTGAAGTTCCCGAAGCAGTGAGGAAATGCCAGACATTAAAATACACCAGAAAACACAGAATGACCCTCAACATCACACGGTGTTAATTTATGTATTGGGTATCTCTACTCACCAGAGAAAGTAGCAGATAGAATACACAATGTACAGAAATAAACACGAACAACATACACACATGCGCGGACACTGTGACCATATAACGCCGGTGCAACAGAAGCTGCACTGGCTTCCGGTTCAGCGTCAGGTGGACTTCAAGATGGCCACTCTGGTCTACTTGTCACTGTCCAGTATGTCCAGTATGGCTCCACCTTACCTGGCCGCCGACTGTCAGCTGGTCTATGATGAAGGTCATCATCAGCTGCATTCTGCCAACTCAAGGACATGTGTCGTCAGAGGAACCTACAGCAGCTATGGAGACTAGATGCTTTACTGCTGCAGGTCAGAGGCTGTGGAACAACCTTCCAGCTCATCTGAGACAAACTGCCATTAACTATGAACAGTTCAAGCAGCTGCTAAAGACATTTTTTTTGGATGTTGAGAGCGCGGCTCATTGTCGCTAACTGTTAAATTGCATCCCCTAAGCCATCTTACTTACTTACTTACTTACTTACATGTATAGTTAGTTAGTTAGTTAGTCAACGAGCAAGGCGTTAAGCCCGAAGGCTGCTAGGCCTGAGTCACAAAGTCACAGTTCAGGAAAACAGATCAAACAGATCACGACGAGAAACTGCGGC
>Ga0056128_1001277_pt1 | contig 27522 bp, 25 predicted proteins | sample WorMetLIZISLAND2_FD_71113 | JGI IMG/M metagenome (GOLD analysis project Ga0056128, IMG submission 71113) | Marine gutless worms symbiont microbial communities from Max Planck institute for Marine Microbiology, Germany - Olavius geniculatus... ... | reverse complement strand
TATATATATATAGACTAGTAAGACAGGTTGTTGCTGTGGCTGGGTGCAGCCAGCTGCAGTTGTGGATGAAGCAGTGATCAACTTGTTACTGGAGTGGGCTGTCAGCACCAAACGCACTGGAGAACATCGAGCGATCGTTGTTGCCCGACTGCTTGAGAAATATCAGATGGACTTGACGTCTGATGTTAGTTCTATTTACAGATTTTATTCTAGTAAACTACAAAGTGAATGAGTGTGCCTTTCTGTGACTGCGCTGGTAATTCTATGTTTTTTTTGTCAAGAATTGGACCTTAAGAATTTTTTTCCTTGTGAATGGTGGTCTTGTTAAAAAGAAAACAAAAACCATGTTTGTGATTGTGTGTGCGTTTTTTCTCTTGTTAATAAGAGATGGACTTTGATTTGCCACAATGTTTATAGTTTTGTTTTTCACAAGAGAAGGTTATTTGTCAAAATATAATATGATGTGCAGCTGTACAGCCCTGTCTTTATCTACATTATCGGTGATTTTATGTAATAGTCAGTCGATGGAGAGGGAACTGATGATCAAGAGGCACCTATGTCGGACGTTGCTTCAAGTGGGATCCCGATGTTTCAGAATCAACTAATGCAGTTTCTCGACACCAAAGCTCCTGTTCTCGGTATCACCTGTTACTCTTTGATAATGTATTAATGGTAATAGTATTTTTTTTAAAAATGATTCACATGATGTATGGTGAAAAAAAAATTTCTAAGTTCATGTTGCAGTTAAACCTGTGAGTCACACAGAATATCTAGGACCAAGTTAGCACTTGTACAGTTCGAGCTTTATTTATTTTTTGTGTTAGTTGAGTGAAATGATATTTTTTCAATTTTCTAACTACACTCTACTGATACAGTTGCCTGATTTGTTTGAAATAGCTGTACTTTATTAACGACTGTTTCATGAAACAGGGAATTGTACAGTTGTTTGTTCATAGCACATTACATACACTCAGCATATGTCAGTGCCAGACCCAGTGCATCTACCCAGGTGCTTTTACTGTGACTCCCTGACAACGGCTGCCAGCTTGACAGCTGATCATGGTGCTTGGCAGCGGTTGTGGTATGACATCACCAGCATCAACTGATGTCATGTTCAGTCTAGTGAGTGTGCACATCCAGATACCACGAGCAATGTTGGATAAGCAGAGATTTGATCTGCCAGGCTATTGGTGTGGATTTTCACACAGTCACAGTGTGTGCTTTGTGTACTTTGAGAGCATAATATTTTTTGTTTCAATCCAGTCATTGGCTGTAGTGTATAACGATGTTTCATCGGTGTATAGAGGAGAACGCGACGGTTGACAATCGGCAGGCATTTGCCAACCTGATATCTCTTTTCACCGAGCTGATTCGTCACGAGGTATTCTCCCATGACGTTTATGTCTGCACGCTGATATCCCGTGGAGACTTGCTGTCGGCCAGCAACTGGAATGCATACCTGCAGGTGACATCTGTCAATCCGGACCATCATTCAGAACTGTCGAGTGTCAAGAGTGAAGGCATCAAACAGGAGGTGAATGAATATGATCAATACACACAGTACTGCTGCTAGTTCTGCTGCTGCAAATACTAGTGAATCTCTTTCTTTATATTACTACTGCCTGTTTGTCGTAATATTTTCTGACTAATGCTAATAAGGGCTCATATATGAGAAAGTGTTGCATGCAAATGTATTTGAAATCGTTTTCCTGAATAGTTTTTGTCAGTTTTCATAGCTATATGTTGATTAGAAATACAGTCTGTAAAATGTATTGCTCTGGCAGCTAGTCTGGCAGTCTTTAAAGGTCTATCACTGACATTGCAAGTTAGGCCAGAGAAATGTTTAAACTGGCTGTTTGTGTGCGTGCATATATAGGAATGATGTTAATAGCAGCCATCAGTGACAACAGCAACACATATAGCAGTTTCAGTACAGTAGTCAAGATGAGTTTGTGCTTGCATAAATAAGAATATAGCAAAGGGCAAAAGTAGTAGGATCATAGTAGGCAGCATGGAATGGATTCTTTTTATTTCTGCTAGTTATGCTGCTTTTGTTTTTGTTCTTCTTTCCAGAGTCATGATGATATAAAGATGGAACTGGATTGTCAGAATCTGGACTCAGAATTTGGATTGTTTGGCTATAAGGACGAGCAAAAGACAACTCCTGATAGGCCAGGTTGGTCTGTTTTGCCTATCAGTAGATTTTTATTTTGATCAAGTTTAATAGGATTTGATGAGAATGTTGGCCTATTCTCGTACACTGATTGACTGGTTTGAAATGAGTGGAGAAGCAAAATCTTGGAGTAAATTTTTAATCAAGATTTTTCCTAACAGTTAATGGCATGTGCTGCACATCATTATCATTGAGCTTGTTTATGGTGTAGAGAGAAATTGCTGGATTTGGTATTGTGACGTGGTTGCTAATTGTTTTGTGTCAGCGTCAGTGATGTCATCAGTCGATCAGAATGTGATGGGTCTCACGCCCGGTCACATGCAGGTCCCAACACCGTCGACGTTTCACGGTCAGCAAGGAATGGCGCGGACTCCAGGAGCTCCAATGACCCCGATCTCTGCTCGGACACCCAGTGGTACACCTCACACACCTGGCACAGCGCATACACCGGGAGTGATGACCCCAGGCAGTGGTACACCGGGTGGTCCAGCCTCTGCCTTCCACTCTAGTGTACCATGCCACTCTCTCAGCATGGTTCACACTCCTGCATCCGCTCTACCACAGAACAGTGGCACATCGTCAGCCGAGCGGGCCAGGCTCCATCGTGGCCCACCCAGACACCTGGTCTTCCTGACTCATTTTCCAATCCCCGACGACGAGCAGTCAAGCCACGAGAGCAATCAGCGAATGATGGTACTGTACGGTGTGGGTCGACAGCGGGACGAGGCCCGACATCTTGCTAAGAAAGTCACCAAGGAGATACTGAAGCTGCTTGGCAAGAAGAACTGCCTGGATTTGAGTGGTGGTGGTGATCCAGTTGTCAAGGTGAAGAAGAAGAAAGATGACCCAGTGGCAAGTCTGGAGAACACTTTTGGAAAGTTTCGGAGACTGTCGTATCATGACCAGCATGCGGTCACACAGGCAGTGGCCAAAAGTCTGACAGAAACGATGGGATGCTTCGCGGCTGGAACTATTACATACTTGCCGATTCTGGATAATGTTTCGTTCTTGTTTGACTTGATGGAATACTGTTTGAACATCAGTCAGCTGTTGGAGCTTACCATTCAGGTGTGTAGCTGGTGCAGAAACTGACTTCTAGCTGATTGCATTTACATTAACTTTAGTAAGTAGGGAGTGATATTGTAAGCAGTTACTATGTCATATGTATGAATCTATAATGCACAGGATTTGTCGCTTGGCTTGGCTACAGCAGTGTTAGCAGGCCTGCACTGGAGACTTAAGAGACTTTGCTTAAGATGTGATGACCACTGAAACTGTTCAGTTGAACAAAACCAACAGTACTACTAGCAGCAGACTAGAAGTAGTGCCAGCAAAATTTATTGATCTGTTATTGTTGAGCTCACTAGATATTTGACATCTGATTTAGAAGTAGTGTTAATGTTATATACATTTGTAATAATGTATAAATGTGAAATGTTTGTATCACACTTAGTAGCATAAGAAAATGTCATTGTATGACATAGTTAGTTGCTTTTTATGCTAACTTTCTGTGATATTTTTATATTTGCTGATGCTGTTAAAATATATACTGTGTTGTACTATGTTCTGTTCAGCTGCTGAAAGATCTGCCAGCTGTTGATAATCAGCTTGCATTGAAAACACCTGGTCGACTTGCGGGCACATACTGCACTAACTTGGGACTTTACATTGTTGGCATTCTAAGGAAGTTCCATGCCTGTCTTCTAGTTTCGCAAGAACAGACTGCATCGGCATTTGAAAGGTCAGCTTTTTGCAAATGTCTGTGTGTAATTATTGTGTCCCATTAATGGGCATTATATTCATGGCTGTGATTGTTAGGTATGGTGTCAAGCCATTGCTTGTATATTGTCATGTATTTGCTGAGTAAAGATTTGTTTTGGTTGTCATTGTCTGTCTCATGGTTGGTTGAGTTTTGTATACTTATTACATTGTCGATGCTAATTGTGATTTTTGTGTGGGATGTAGTTTATGTAAGGTGGTGAAGCATGTTGATAAACCATCAGATTGTTCATCTGCCGAACGAGCGATTTTAGCTTATCTTTATGATCTCTACACTTCCTGCAGTTATTTGAAGGCATGTTGACCTGCTTCATAAAAAAGGGACCTTTTTGTTTTTTTAATAATTCACTCAAATGATGATCAGTTTCCACAAAATTTTTATTAGTTGTAGCTGAAGAAATACAAATTTAAAATATTGCAACAAAATTTGGCAGTTGATTAAATATTCTTTATTAGTCATGACGTAATGCTGACGTCATAATGTGTCACGGGTACAAGCTTGATAGTTTCAACTGGTGCTGTCAGTTGGTACCCTGCTTCGATGGTGAACTTAATTTGGTTCGCTAATGAAAAATGTTTATCGTGTCAGCACTAAGCAACATGGGGACATGAAATAGGCATCTTTCGATCCAATAATGCAACCATTTTGCAAGCTCGGTGTGTTAGTGCACAGTCTTGCTCGAACATGTGAAATTCCAACTATCCCCACAGACACATAAATGCGACCGCTTTGCACATTTTTGTGGCAGCAACTGTATAACTTTAAAAATTTGTCATCAGCGAACTAAATTTTTCATCATCCAAGCAGGGTAGCGATAGACAGCACCAGTTGAGACTCTCAAGCTTGTGCCCGTGACACATTATGACGTCAGCATTACGTCACGACTAACAAAGAATATTCAATCAACTGCCATATTTTGTTGCAATATTTTGAATTAGTATTTCTTCAGTTACAACTGGTAAAAATTTTGTGTAAATTGATCATCATTTGAATAAATTATGAGAAAAACAAAAAGGGGTCTTTTTTTTATGAAACACCATGTAGTAGCAGTACTTTTTACATACGATAGCAGAATGCTTCGCACGTCTTAGCCATCATCTAGGCGTCTGTTCGTTTGTTCATTTGTTTGTTCATTCGTAACACTCTGGCACTGTATCAAAACGGTGCAAGCTAGGATCACAAAATTTTCACTGTGGGTGGCCCCAAGGACTCTAGTTTTTTGTGACAAAATTTCGTGCCCCTGGGTGCAGGGGTTTCCCTCGAATGAGGCATCAAAGAGGAGCACCCCCTAAAAAGACGTTATTTTGCCACTATTGGCTCATTTGGTGTTGCAGATAGGTACAGACATGCTGCTTATCATAACAACTGCTGGTGACAGGCTTTTTAGATTTTTCAACATTGATTGAACGACCTTGAACCTCTAAAAGAAGGGTTTTAGTGAATTTTTTGGCAATTTTTGGCTGCAGCGCACATTTCAAGCGTGAATTGCGATGAAATGTCTGAAGACGGACCAAGACAATCTGCATATGAAATTTTTAGCATTAAATGCAGATTTTAGCAGCTTAAGTGGTGACCCTCTAGTTTCAAGGAAGCCTGCGCATGCAAGCGTCAAAGAGGGGTACCCCTTCTACAAAGTGGTTATTTCACTGATATTGGCTCATCTAGCATGAAAACAGTTGAAGATAGGCACAGACATCCTGCTTATGAAAACAAGCACTAGTGACGAGATTCTTGGTGGTGTCAAGATCGATGACCTTGAATGACTTTGAACCCTCAAGATAGGGGATTTTAGTGAATTTTTCACGATTTTGGGCTACGACACACATTTTAAGAGTGAATTGTGTGAAATGAAAAGAGATAGATTCGAACAACCTGCATATGAAATTTTTAGCATAGAACATACATTTTTTTACAATCTATGTTTCAACCTCTTAAATTCAAGGAGTCTTTCATGCGGAGGCCTAAAATGTGAGTACTTTTTCAAGACGCGTTATTATTTTATTGCTATACACTGATTGCCAAGATGGCAGGATCGCTGCTATCGTGCGTCATGTGAGCTTTGCTCAAATTACTTGTTGATTTCACTAATTATAACTTTACATCCTGTAGATTTTTTTGCTTCCAGTTCTTTGGATATTCAGTTTGTCGTGTTTTTAAACTCTAGTCACACAAGTGCCAGAATAAGCCAGAATGCCACTGGAATGAAAATCGTTATTTATTCTTGTACAGCTAAAGTGCATTGTAAAAATTTTGATGGAGTTCTGTGTGCATTTCAAATATTTGGGCCGGTTCTTTTTGCGTGTCTTGTGAGCATTGCTCAAGTTACTTGCTTCGGTTGCTGTTGCCATTTTATTTCTGTATTTTAGACAGATTTAACAGATGGTCATATGTTTACCGGCATTGTTTCAGACAAGGTATAGCGAGCTGTTTGCTGGTCCTTGTGCCAAAGTTAAAGGCACTATTTATGCTGAAGTGGAGCCGTCATCATCCAACTTGCGATGGGAAGAACAGTTTTCTAAAGATTTAATGGACAATCCAAGGTAACTTATGCTGTCGATTACATGCAATTTCTAATCATTACTTTCTAAATTGTGGTTGATTTGTTCTTTCATTATTTGTTATGTTACATGGCTGGATGCTAATATTGCTCAAAATGAGATATTATTCATTACCACTTGTTGATACCTGCAGCCAATATGTCACTGTATTCAGTATTTATTTGCCATCTCTTTCTTTCTTGCTTTTTCAGGCTGTGGATCCCTCTGGTGAGGGGTCAGCCACATGGGTTCTCTTTCTGCACTCCACTCTGTTCTCTACATCCTACAAGTTGAGCCGCAAGTTTTCTAAGTTGTACTTGAAGGCATCAATCCGCCTTTTTCTTTGTCTTCTCCTGCTCTGTTGTCCACGAATGTATGCCTCCAGGATTTGCTTGACGCAATCATCTTTTTCGCCAGTATTTATTTGCATTCAGTTTTAGATGTGTGTTTTCCTCTGCATTATTAAACTGCATAGCATCTTGTGAAGGATGCGAGTGGATCCGCAGTTTATCAAGCAGCTGAATGAATCGCCGTCAAACAGATACAGCTTTGTCTGCAGCGCTCTTGTTAACATCTGTAACTGTCAGACTCACAACGACAGGTCACTGAGCATGATGATTTTGTTTTTATAATGAAGCTTTTGTCATCTTTAGAGTGCTGTTTATTAGAGACATTTCGTGTATAATGTATGTGATTTATTGGTTTTTGCCATATACAGGGTGGGCCAATAAAAAACGTGGCAGTTTACTTTTGTCTATACTTTCGCCAGTTATTGACTTTTTTTTTCCACATTTTTTTACTAACACACTCTGCGGACAATTTGCAATACGCATCCTACAACACTGTAAATGAGTCTCTACACTACCTTGTAAAGTATAGATGAAAATGCATATATAACGATAATAGCAAACAAACATTTTGATAAAATTGAAAAAAACACTTCAAACCGACATTGCGGTAAATGATCCGTATGACACTAGACGTGTGGGTTTAACCCAGACTAGTGTCATATGAATCATTCATCTCACTGTTGGTCTAAAGTATTTTTTTTATTTAGCTAAATGTTTGTTATTAAATTGTTAGTATTTTCTTACATTTATATTTTATAAAGTAGTGTAGTGACACATTCACAGTGTGGTGGGATATATAATAATCACGTTGATGCAAATTATTTGCAGAGTGTGCTAGTGAAAGCATTTTGAAAATCGGTCAATAATTCGTGAAAATATGGACAAAAGTAAAGTGCCACACTTTTTATTGGCCCACGTTGTATTTGCATGTGCATCTTGTACTTGTCTTCTTCAATATGCAGTATATGTGAAACATTTTATGTGTTACGTATGCTCATTGGCTTTTGATGTATGTTTACATGTGTATGTTAGTTATTTTAAGTTATTTGCTGAATCTTTTCTAAGAGACTTGGTAGGACCGGTCTTATTGCAGTGATTGTCAATAATTTGCTAGTTAGATGAACAAAGGCCAAAGTAAGTTAGCCGTTTCTGGCATCACTGCAAAACAGTAATTGTACAGTCATTTACAGAGCAGTGCAGATTTTAAATCAGAGTTTCAGTCTTCTCATCTCTTTTTCTGTGCAGAGATTGGAATGTTACTTACTGCCACATGAATGTTTCTGCCAAATAGCACTTCATGCCATCTAACATTAGGGTGACGTGTGAATAGATGAGTGAGTGAGTGAGTAGGGCTTAACATCCCACCCAACACAGTATAGGTTATTTTGGGGACGGCCTTTGCAGGCAAAATTGCACATACACATCATAACGAAAAAACAGACTAACCTTCACAGAAAGTTTAACCTTTACGAAACACAAAATGCAAAAAAAAACAACCTAAACGTAAAATTGTACGAACTGCCGATTATAATTGTGCATATATATTGATAAAGCAGTTCTAATAATCATCCCTGTTATTCTCCAGACAGTCATCAATCTCATAATACTGTCTATTGGAGGACAGGGGCATATAGATGAACAGATGTTTGTTGTATAGGTTGAATGACATATCATGTCTGTGTGCTGAGTTGACGGCCTGCTGCAATGCTCTGAGCTCTGAATGGTTAGGTGTGCTAAAGGCCCTCTGCTGGTCATCCAATCACAACTGTGGATTCATCGATGTTCTAACGCAGGTTGATGTATGTATCTAGCGACTGCACAGTTCTGTTGGATTTTTAGCCATCAGTACTTGTATTTAGTCGACAGTTTGCTTTTCTAATTTAGGGCCAGTTTGTTTAGCTAACTGTAACCACCAGTTTGCATTCATTTGTTGCTTAGTAACAGCAGCTGCCGATTATGGGCATAATACAGATGGATCGCTCAGCATAGGCACAGACAACATGAATGATAGTCAGCTGGGTTGACCAACTGCTTGTGAAACAAAAACCAGCTCTTAACGAACTGTAATGGTCCAAAGTTTTATCGAATTTTCTCAAATATCACTGCCATTTGATTTGTTACACAGAATTATTTTACTTTGACCACTGTAAATGCTTTCAGTCCCGGTGCCCATCTTATCAAAGGATTGCATTTAGTCAATTAATTGCTAATTTTTTAATAACTAACTGTTAAACAGTAATTGCTAGAGTGTTGGTTTGATGTGTGTGTATGTGATGACTGGTGTATGCCAGGTTGACTTCAGCATTCATGATTCCATTGCAGTCTTTACGGCTGTGCTAATCGCTCGTCACTGTTTCACACTGGAAGATCTGGTGCGTGTTGTGGCTCTCCAGTCGCTGCTTGCCGCTTGCCCATCTGGTAATCACGTACACATGTTTCAGACTACTGCATTAAGCATTTGCACTAATTTACTGGTTTCTAACATAGCTGTAATTATAACATTGCCAGTGATAAGTTGCATTGTATGTGTATTGATTTATCTGTTTTGTAATAGGTAAATGACAAAATGTAGAATGTGTATTTTACTTTATTTATCCAGCTAATCAGCAGATTCAGATGTCTCACGAATAGTGTGTGTTAGAGATATTATTATATGTTATTATTACATTTGTTCATGCTAATTTGCATAGCTTCGGAATGTTTGAGCCAGCATTTGTCTGTTGTTGTATCTTCGTTGCTAGACTCTGATGCATCGGTCATCGGTTGGGCTCCTATGCTGTTAACCAATCAGTCACTCAGTCACAGGATTTTTTATAGCACTTCTTATAGAACTGGATGGATGACTGCACCAAAATTATGCTGAAATAAAACTTATAATATGATATAAGGTGAAGATTGTCTCCTTTAGTTACTGTAGGGCCGGTGCACATCTTTGTTTCAAGGCCCTGAGCTGGTTATAGGCCATAGCTCTGTTATATGGGCGGTAGGCCAGATTTTTCACATTTCCATGTACTACCATTATCTTCTCAGCAGTGAGGCTGGTACAAAATTATCCTGTTTGGTGACAGAGGCACATATGTGTGAACAACTTGCCCAGGGTTGTTAACTGACAGTGCACCAGATTTTATAATATGGTGTAAAATGGGACAGATGTGAAGATGTGAAGCACACGAGCGAAGTGTGTGTGTGACTGCGATATTGCAGTTGGCTCTGGCGGAGACCCGGACGCTGAGACTGGCGCTCGGTTGACATGTCACATGCTGCTGCGTCTGTTCCAAATGATGAACACTCTGCCGGCCTGCAGTTCTGATGCCAAGCGTGGTGCGGTGTTTGTTCGCTCGTCGTGTGATCGGCATCTGCTGGAGGCTGCGCACAAACGAATTAATGTTGGAGCGGTCGTCGCTGTACTGAAAGCTATTCTCATGCTTGGTATGATGGGCTGCGTCTGTTTCAAAAATGTCTTTGCAGTTTTGGTGTTATTTATAACTTATTACTTAACAACATCACACACACCTGCTGTCGTTTTTTGTGCTACTGGCATTTGAAGTTATTTTCAGTTAACGGACATGCTGTATCAATTTTAGTGCTTAGTTACTTACTTATGAAGCAGGAAAAACACACTCATAGAGTTCAGACTTTCACTGATTGTGATTTCAGAACATCACATCACTATCATGGTGTACGAACCATTTTTTGAGTCACGTTATGTGTGAGTGATTTTTTATAGCACACAGTGTTAATAGGAAACCTATGAAGTCCAATTCCGTTGAAATCTATTTCATGATTTTCAGTGACCGTGTGGACAGTCAAATCTGGTAAAAACGTAACCTTCTTCAGTTCTTTCTTTACTGGAGGAAATGCTTCATTCTCAGGTGCTGTGTGCACTGAATAGGTGACAGTTCAAATGCTGACGTAAAGGAGCGCACAAGTCCCAGTAAGAAAGATTCGACGTTGGATAATATAATGACGAAGCTTTTCAGTGGTTTGGACGATGACAGCGACCTTGGAATGAGGAACGTCAGTGGGTGAGTTAAGTCATTTGCCAAAGATAAAAGAAAATCTCAGGTTTTTTTTTGATTTGATACTTGGTTTGTTCACATTACTGTACTTACATTAGAATGACCTCTGCATGATTGCTATGTGTTTTGTTTTGACGATCACTTGTTGTCCATGTTGTTGGATTTCAAAGAAGAATTTGTAGTGTTAAGTTGGTGCAAACAAAATCGGCAAATTGACTGCATGTTGGCTGCCATTGTTGCTAAATTGTTGGCGATGTGCAAACTTGCTTACAGTTGCTTTTTTGTTTTTATTTTACTGTACAGCACTTGTCTACAGTTGTGCGATATGCACTTTTCTGACTCAAAAGTGAAATCGTTCAGAACATTATCTGGAATGCTTTGCTGTGCTATGTGCAACAGCTCAAGCCGGCTTAAAGGCCGAACAGACAGCGCAGGGTTGAGTGAGTATGCCAAGCACTGTCTGAGAGAGATTTGCAGCCAGGAGTGGGTCCGCGAGAAGTTCCTCAAAGAGCCGGACCATCTGTTTACCGTCGACCTTCTGCTCGACAAAATGCTGTCAAATCGTCAGGTGACTGAGCCTGATTTCATGACATTAATGCTGCATAATAAGTGCCTCATTCACATGTCCTGTTGCTTGGGTAGTTGTGACTGCATTGAAGATTGGTTCAGTTCAAATTCAGCATTGAACTGTTGGTCTGTGGCACGCTACACTCTAATGATTCTGCCGCAAAAATTCCCAAGAGTTTAGTTTTTGGCACTAGCTTCATCAAGAGTAATGTTGGACAAATTTACCACTTGAACAAAAAAGCCAAACATGTGAATTGCATCTATTGTGTTTTGGTTTAGTATTGTTTGTGTGTTGTACTATCATATGCGTGGTGCACATTATGATGCCATGCTATTGTTGCCTGGTTTGATGTGGTGTGTGTGTGTGGTTGTTTTGTAGGCAGAGCAGCTAGTGCAGATGATCTGCTATCCGGGTGGTCTTCCCAGCGTGCAGTTAGGTGATGATGATGATGACGATGAACCAAAACAGCGCTATCAGATTGCAAGGATCTTGCACAGCGTTGATCAGTGGTCGCAGCGTGTATCGTGGCTCGAACTGCAGCTCATGATCAAACAGGCTTCGTCTTCGGTCAGTATTCTTCAATTATTTTGCATTTTTTGTCAGAATATTTGATAGTTGTGGTCTTTATTTCTTTATTTGCCACATTTGTTGTCTTTATGGCTACCATTGCTAAGGATGTGCCAGATTTTTGCCTCGGATCTGGCATGTTTTGACATGCAGACATGCTTGCAGATCCAGTCAAATCAGTCTTTTGCAACGTTTTCGGGTCAAATTTCTGGATTTGTCATGATTTGTTGGATTCCACATATTTGCAATATATCAGCTTTGGAGTCCAGATTAATTTTATTACACATTACACTGCTATGCATTGTGTTTATTCACAGGAGATGTCCGTCTTGCTGGACAGTATTGCCAAGTCAACTATTGATGTGTTTCGACAGCATGCTGCTCTGAGGCAGGACTCTACTGGTGGTTCTCGTGCACATCATGACAGGTCAATGTCACAATGTGTGTATGTAATGTGGCTTATCGGCCAGTGCATCTCAATCGGGGAAATTTGTTTCAGTGTCAGAATTCCTAGTGTGAAACTCCAGTAATACTAGTCAAGCAGTTGCTAAGGATGCTTTGTTCTTGAGTGTGATTGCTGTGGTGATCTGCAATTATTGAATGACTAAACTTCAGACTGATATTGAGCTGTATTGATCAGTATTTTTAGCTGACCGTATTGAAATGACGGTCGAGCTATTGTCATGGTTGTCATCCGTTCGTCTGTCTGTGTGTCTGTAACAGATGTACTGTGGCTAACAAGTAGGGGAAAACTTTTTACACGAATAATTAGTTATGTGTCTTAAACTTGGGCATGCAACATTTCAGCCATCTACTCCCAAGGGAACGTTTTCAAACTGGGGGTTAAATGAAGGGGGGTAGAAAAATGTGTTTTTCAATGGAAAACTGGCCATATCTCAGAAACGGTAAAAGATACGACCTAGGTTACTATTAATCACTAATAGGAAGTGGCATACGCCCTGTCAGATTATATGAAAATCATTGACCTTGGATGATCTTGAAGGCCTTTACGCACTACTGTAGCTAAACAGTGCAAGATATAGCCTAGGTTGCTATTGATCATTGATAGGAAGTCGCATATTGACTTTCAAATGACGTGAAAATCATCGACTTTGGAGGACCTTGAAAGTCACTGATAACCATTATGGTTGGCTATTTTAGTGACAGCTGGGCTTCTTGTTTCATATGACCGAGACATTGAGTATGCTGATGAATGTTTATTTCGTTGCAGTGATGCAGGCAAGGACAGAGTATGGCTGATTGCACCACTCATTGCAAAGCTCTCCGGCATCGTTCAGGGTCGTATACTCAAACACGCTGGACAGGTTCTTGAGACAGGCAACAACTTCTGGACGGCTAAGAATACCAAAGAACGAGAACGTTATCTGCAGAAAAGGCACTCAGCATTTCATTTTTAAGAAAGCTGATTGTTTCTTGTTCTTTGTGCTTATACTGTAGTTACTTGTTACTTTGGCATAAATGCCAACAATGTGTTTCTGACCTTCGGTATTTAAAATCATTTTGCTCAACTCTTCATCTGAGTTTAATCTGTTTTTGATGTCTATCCATGCACAAAAATGTTTCACGATTTGATTGAAAATTGGCGTGTAGGTAGTGGTCAATGAGTGCTGGATGGTGGTGTGACATATGACTCTATTCAAGGTCAAGGTCTTGAGACCTTCAAAGATAGAAATTTGTTCCTGTTTTTTCTGCCATTCACAATGTCAGCTGTTAAATGATTTTTGATTCTTAAACTAGGGCACAATATCCAGAGTTGATCAGGTCAGATTATTAAAATATTTTTTATAGTTTTGTCTATACTGCACACAGTGTGATTATCTTCTGATCCAGTTGTGAGTGGTTGAGATGATGAATGTCGTCACAGTGTGTTACGATGGTCGTTGTAGTACGTCGTTGCTGGGGAACCAGCCGTTCCTGTCGGTGGTATTGACGTGTCTGCATGGTCAAGATGAACAGCGTGAAGGTCTACTCAAGTCTCTCCACGATCAGCTTGAGAAGTTCGTCACCAGCGCTAAAGAGGTCTGTTGCTCAGTGTTGTACAGGGTTCCTATGCATCCTTGAAAGTCCTGGCATTTTTTTCTCTAAAGTCAAGGCCTTGAAAGTCTTTGAAAACAGGGTTGGTTTATGAAAGTCCTTTAATTTGAATTTTAGGTTTTTGAAAGTTCTGGAATTTTTTACGTATATTCAGCAGTGTTAACATGCAGGTCACAGGTTATGTGAATGTGCAACTTTCAAAGAAAAGAAATGTGTAAATTAATGTGTTGGCACTTATTTTAATGTGGTTTCAACTTGATTGCATGCAATTTTACAGTTTAGTGACATGTTGCGTAATGTACAATGATCCGAACGAATTTTGTCATTTAGTATTTAAAAATTAATGTTAGCAGTCCTTTAAAGTCTTTAATAAATCTTTGAATTTTATTTTGTGACCACAGTGGGAACCCTGATCATGGTATTGGTTCAGCTTATTAATTTGACACACTCCCTTTTACAGTGTTTTAAAATCACTCAGCTGATCTGTGTGAAATAGAAGTTAAATTCAGAGCTGTGTCATGTATGCAGTACACTGGAAGCAACTGAAAGCCCTAGGGTTGCAGAATTTTCTCAGGTCAAAAGTTTCATTCCGAATTTTGCGAAAAATCTTATTGTTTCATTCTTTATGTTTTTATTGATAATATAGCTGAAAAGAAAGACAGCCAGACCCTACAAATGCTGTTTTGTGTTTATGCTTGCATTCTGTAGCAGCAGGACAGAGTTCTGACAACAGACGAGAAACTGCAGAATATGATGCAAGAAGCATTGTTGCTGCGACTCAGCCTGGTAAGTTGTTATTCATAGATTGTTTAATTGTCAAAAAGTTGTTATTTTATAACTTGAATTGATCTCATGTTGAACAAACGTGTTATTAGGTTGACTTGTCTGAAGTGACATTTGGTATGTAGGTAGACGATGATGAGTGATATATGGCAATATCTCACGTGGCCTGATTCAATGGCAAAAGCAGCAGCTGTCTTCCAACGACTTGACAACGTGTGGCGATCGAGCATGCTTAGCCTCAAGATTAAACTGGATCTCTACATTTCCCTCATCGTCTCTACAGCCATATACACCAGCAAGACTTGGAAGAGTACAGCTAGAATATGTCAGCAGCTGGACGTCTTCCACCAGCACAACTTACGGAAGATTCTGGGAATTATGTGGAAGGACCATGTGACTAACATAGAGGTGCCAAGGCGGACTGGGCAGCGAAGATTACAGGACATTGTAGCAGAGAGATAACTCAGAGTCAGAAATTGTTTTATTTTTAAAGAAAATGTCTTCACCATTTACAATGTGAGCTGGCTAATAAATGATTCTTAGCTAGGGCACAATGTCTAAAATTGGTCATGCCGCCTTTTAATGTTTATGATTCATCACACTTGTATTACTGCTTTTAATTTTTGTTTAATGGGCTTATTTGCTACCCTCTGTTAGCCTGGTCTCAAAAAGTGAAATTCTGGGTATTGTTGGAACAGACTTTTTCTCAGTCTGGATGCTCTACTTAACATCCAATCAGCAGTATCGAGACATGTAAGCGTGTGCAGAATTGTGTCGTCGCAATGTTGCAGTTTGTGTACTGGCAGTGGGTTGCAAATTGTCGTGTGAATTGACTGTTGTATAAGGTCGGAAATATGTTTGACACGATTCAACGGAACAACGGCTTAACGCAGGACTGGGCAATTCTTCTGATCCAGTTGGTCAGCAGTGGAGTCGTGGACATTCAGAACAACAGGTATTGAATCTAACACTAGAGCATTGCCTTGTCAACTCTTTTGTATGTGGTCATATTGGATTAGATGTGCAGATGATATGTGTTTCACTATAAAAAAAGAAAGAAAAACACCGATATAATAAAATAAAAAAGTGATTGTCACTAAATAATATTTTATTTTCAACTCAGCTTGGCCATCTCCTTGTGGTTAAGTACAATCGAAAGCTGGGGTGTAAACAGACACACTGCACAATTCACCGGCTTTTTATCAATGGGCTTGCAGTGTAAACTGGTGTCTGGCTGAGGGTTGAGAAGATCAGTGCCTTTCTATGGGCCTCATATCTTGGCAAGGATTTTACATTTTTTTATAATGTCAAGCGTGCTTAGAATACACCATTTAGTATAGTTTAGACACACAGGTACCCCTAGTTGAGTTGCTAAAGATACGTGATGTGCTATTTAGTGAGCTGTTTACCATCGTCGTGGATATGCTGGCAATCCTCGTTCATGGCACATTGGCTGGCGAAATGACCGAGAAAGGGGAGGAGAACAAAAAAGTGTACCAGAGTTTGATTCGCAAGCTCAAGGTCTGTATCCCATTCAGAGGCTGGCTTTCCAATGTTATTTAATAATATTCACATTGTGTTGTTAAATGTGCTAAGTCAGAAAGTATAATGTACTTTTATTTAGCAAAGTAATGTGAAAATCTGTAGTGTGTTGTGTACACTGATATTTTGTAAGTCTTTAACAGCTGTCTTAATGGTGGGAATGTTGCAAGCCAGATTGTATTTTCATGGTTGTGGTATTATTACCAAGACTACAGTCTGCTTGAACATGTCATTTTCGCACCAGCCATAGCTGACGTAGCATTAGATAGCTGTCTTCCGGTCCTGTCTCAAAACCTATCTGTTTGACATTTCATACCCTGCTCTACTCCTCTGTGATTGTAAAATGCCAGCGAAGTGACGCTCATTGCTTCGGATACTATAATCGTCTTTGTTTACTTATTTACTGCTGATGACGTTTGTGTACAGAAAGAACTGGGTGATCGCAAGTCGGCGAGCATCGACTTTGTGCGCCAGTTGCTGCCACTGCCAAAGATGTTTTGTGAAGTTATAATATCCGAGTATGTTCACAGCGGGTCGGGTGACAGCCGCAGTGGCGGAAGCACCCACAAGGCCAGCAGTGATGCTGACCAACGTAAACAGGTTAGTCTTCAGATTTCATCTTGTAGTTTTCTTGCTTCATCAGTTCATTACATATAAGTTTTTTTTTATCAGACTTTTCGTGAAGGTTGTATTGTATTATTATTTTTGGGCATTCATACGATGAAGATTGTTACTTTGATTTATGTATATATTTTATTATGTCAGTTTTACACTGTCGGTTAAGGCACAGTGTGTGTAAAAATACTGCTGTACTGGTTTCAGTCCAGAGTGGCTCTGGAGACTGGGGCCATTGGTTAACCCATATGAACCAGGAAATGCTATTGTGTGTTTTTATTGTTTGTATTTAGATTGGTCCAGTTGGTAGTTTAAGTGGTTCAGAGGACACAGTTTATGGACTGGTAATCTGATTTTGTGTTGGTAGGGTCTGCAGATGATGAAGAAAGAAAGCGTGAGTCCATGGGACATATTGGAAGGTCACAAGAATGCCGGGCCGCTTAACTTGTCTTGGTTTGGTGCTGTGAGGCTAGAAAGAAAACCACTCAAATATGAAGAACAGCACAGGTTAGCAAACTAAACTATAAAGTATAAACTAATGTTGCAGCACATACCATTTAATGCATTAAATGCATCGTTTTGTTGATTCTTCATGCATCTATGATCTTTGTGGCGGTGGCCGATGCTTTGTGTTTGTATGCTATGTGTCCATGTGCATCGAAGCTTGTGCATTCATGAATCTGTTTGTGATGTTTTTGTGATATCTTGTATACAATGGTGAGTTATTTGTAGAAAACTTTTGTCAACGGTGCATGTAGGGGCAAAGATTTGAACTGATTAGGTCACTAGATCCCAGCAGCCAAAGGCAGAGAGAGTTGATGCTTTTTATGCTCAACACTTTTCATCGAGTTCTAATTTGCTAGTATTACCTCAATTTGTGGTTGTGTCTTACATTACACTAACTGTAGTATTGCAGAATCACTCTTGCAGCTTATGCGCTCCACCTGTTCCTACTTATTTCACTATAGCATGGTCTGTCTGTCGTTTCCCTGCTTATGCCATTCATTGGATTTAGGTGACATTTGACATGTACACTTCTGGTGTCCAGAGGAAGGAGACGTTTGGGGTCCAATTTCCAGTTGAAACATGCAGCTACAAATTGCAGGCAAACCATCAGTCCTATGTAGGGACAGTAGAAAATCACGGAAACACAGAAATCACGAAACTGTAATTTTCGTCAAATGCTGTGATTTTACCATAATGCTGTGTTTTGCCGTGTTTTTAGCCAAAGTGCTTTGATTTTACCTTTATTAACGTTTTTACAATGATTTTCCGTTTTTGATCAACACAAGTGGTGTGATTTTAACACAAAAATAGTAACTTTTGCTACTGCTGCCAAAGTCCTTATGCTTTGTTACTTGCTCAATATTTGACTGTGACGTCGTTGTAGAAATTTGTACTTTAATGCTCCACAGCGACAAAATTTTACAAAATGAAAACTTTGCCCTACATGTAATGATGGTCGTCAATGCTAGATGTTGAGTTTTATAGACTTTATAATGGTTTTTGGGCCCGTAATTTGATGCTGTGATTTTGCCGTGATTTTTGCCCTTTTCACAAAAATTTGCCACGTTTATCGCTATTTTTTGTCGTAATTTTCTACTGTCCCTAGTCCTATGCTGCCACCTGGCTAATACGAATGAGGAGTTGGATGGACTTGCCACAGCAATTCCGCCTTTTGCAAAATTACTCTAATTCTTTTTTTACAATTGGTGATAGTCGATGATTCGTTAATTATTCAGGTTGTTATTGTATCATACACACTCAATGAGGAAGCCACCGAGCTACTTCATGGAACCTATTCCATTACCACCGGAGGATCTTGGACCGCCACCACCAGAAAAAATGCTCAGTGTACGTCTGCGTGAATTTGCTTCTTTTACTTTAGCAACCACACATCTGTATCTTATTTTTGAAGAAATATTGGTGCTAATCATGGAAATAACTGCTTTGTTACTGAAGTTGCTGTTTTAGAGAGGTGGTGACATCCATTAAAACTGCAGACAGTGAATTTGCTGCAGTGTAGCAGAGTATTATTTTGAAGCCGAAGTCGCACGAAAAAACGATATTGGCTAAATATGTGTAGAATGTAATACTAATTACTAATACGCTGGTCATTTGAAATGAAAATATCGCTTTACAGTAATTTCAATAAAAATAATGCTGTGTGAACGGAATTGTGACGTCATGAACAACGCTTTGTTTATAGCATGTATTTCAGCGTGCGAGGAAGTTTAAACACCATGAGCTAGCCGTAGTGTCGATGCAGCATACGCTCAGAGAGGGGAACTTGCTTGCATTTTGGAAGCGAAGGTCGGAATCTGTCGGCGATTGGTGCAATGGAAAATGCATACAGTCGGCCTACTTTCAGTGTAACATCGACATCTCGAAATGCAAGAGAAGTCTTTTGCTCGGTATTGCGCTCTATCGATGCTGCTAGCACTCAAATTCTGTCGAACGCTAAATTGACACTAATAGTTGTTTGTGACGTCACATTTGTCCACTTAGAACTTTATTTTTACGGTATAAAGATAACACTGGCAACAGGAAGATTAATAAATATTGACAAATTAGCATTTGATTAAGCCAATTCGCGCTTTATAACAGTTACGTAAACTGATGCAACTTGTACTTTTAGTTCAACGTGTAAGCAGGAAGTAGTAAATAACTTCCACAGTGTCACTGCTGATAAGTAATTATCTCGAGTAGTACATCACAAAATACAGCATATAATAGAAAAAATATCATGTGGGTTATCACTTCTGCTGATATATTTGAACTTATTGCTTATGATAGAATTAGTTAAGATCTACGAATAACAAACAAACATTTCATTTTATTCTGCCGAACACACATGACTTAACTGTTTCGTTGACTTGTTGCTGATAGGATCAGCCACCGCCGATGATGGACCCCAAACTGGCTCTGCAGCAACAAGATTTCCGACCAGCAGGCAACTCCGGTCGTCGACCCAGGAAAGCATCAAACCGTCGGACGTCATCAGGCGCCAGCGCAGTGGCTAATGCTGGAGCGGTAGGATCGGGACGTGTAGGTGCAGTGGGCGTCCCAGGCCAGTACATGCAGCCGGTGAGTATATTGCTGAGAATTACATCAGTCGTGTTGTTGCAGGGTTTTGTTTAGTGCTTCCATGACTGACGTCTGGCCAATGCTTTGATACTGTTTATGCATGACAGAAACAGCATTTAGGGTTGATTGTTCCACGTGTGAGGTTAACTCGGGGAATTACTCGGGTTAATTTGTGGCGCAAGGTTAACTCTGGTTAGCAAACCAGGCATGGACGTTGGACAATCGACCCTTAACGGCACTGGTGGCATGGTTGGTGGTTAACACGAAATCAATACAGTTATTCTACACCAGGTCCAGTTAGTACCATCTCTGGATTTGTGGACGGGTGAACTGTCTAGGTGCATAACCAGCCACCCAGGTTTACTCCATCATCGGATGCTGAAACGAATATCGGCTTTGTGCTGTGTAGTAGCAAATGGCGATGCTGAATGTAGTACTGCAGCTGCCACTTTAGGTGGATGGCTGAAGAGCCAACTGGCATTCATGATACATTTGTCAGAGAAACCAGGTGGCAGTGCTTTGATGACAGCATTTCTGTGGCTATTACTATCACCACTAATAGCATTACAAAGTCTTGCTCCAACAGTAAATCCATAAAATTTGCTTGTAAAACAAAATACCGAGACCGTTTGGGATAGAGTCTCATGTAGCAGATGCAGTTATATTTTCGAATAATTTATTTATTACACATTTATGAGTAATCTATGGGCAGTATATGAGCAGTATGGACATTGCTGGCATTGTGTATCGTTAGTGAAAGCATTGTTTGTGTACTTAATTGCCAGGGTCCTCCGGGAATGGCTTTTCCAAGATCAGAAATGTTTCCCGGTCATCAGCCGGGTGTGAACTGGAACTACACGCAGTTTCCACCACAGATGCCACCAGGTCTCTTTCTTTTTTTATTACATTTTGAATCATGTTTAGCAGTGACGTTTTTACAAAGCCAGCATTATTAGTGGCATATGTGGATTTAAATAAGGGCAGCAGGAAGTCTAGGAGACAAAGTCCCCAGAAGCCGAGGCTTTTTTGTAAAATTTTACATAAATTTTGATGTTTCGGCAAATAAAAGTGTGCAAATTTTGTCATCGCTGACGGTGGCATGGCAGGTTTCCCGCCTGCTAAATACCCACTGAGCATGACCGAGATATAAAGTTTACCATGATTTGTATTCAGACAGCCATATGTGGACATCATCTAAACATGCTTATTTTACTGTTAGCCTTGAAGTAGCTCTGCTGTTACAGCAACTCTGATTGCTTGATTGGTGGAACTGCTGAAGGTGTCAGTCGTTATGGCAATCCACGTGATGCTCTGCGCAACACGGTGATTCGTCAGATGAGAATGCCGGGCTACGTACCACCGTCGGCTGCTGGTGCAGGCAGCTGGCCCATGAACCCTGCAGTTCGACCACCGCCACCTCATGCTGGTGGTATGATGAATCGTATGCCAGTGCCAGCACGACAACCAGTCTGCATTGACCCGCCAATGTATGGCCAGCAGCCGGCCGGCGTGTTCCAGTCTGTCACACCTCAAGGTACAGTCAGTCACATGTGTCACATAATATCTAAGAAAATACAGTTTGTGTTTACCAGTGAGAATAGATAAGCTAACCATATGATAGCTTCCACCCCATTTTCTGGTGTGCATTGTTCACATTCACAGCTCTTATTTATATCTTTGAAAATGATGCTATCTTTGTTTATTATTAGATTGAATCGCTTAAAGCATAAGCAATGTTGGTTACTGCAGTAGATGTTGAAATGGTTTATCCATCATCCATCTGTCATGCTCACGCACCTCACTTAAGCCAATGGATAGAATGGAGAGCAAAGTAGCATTGTATTAGACAGGGCCCTGGTCACCCGCAGATTCGGAATCGGAACTCCTCAGTCAGAATTTTACGATGAGCTGCAGAAATTCCAACGTTGGAGGCACAGCTTAATTGCTCTTGCTGTTTGTATTGGCATCGTTAAACTTTTTCTAAGGTATTTGCATGACTACTCAAGGCTTTTTTCAGTTAAGGCTGCAACAGCTTAATGACTTCTGTTTTTGATACCCCGTGAATAAATGCAGGTGGTATAATTCAGTGTGATTTAAGTTTCGCCATTTATTTTTGTTTCCGTTTCCATTTCATTTTCACTGAGTAATTTACGTTTCAGTGTCATTTCTGTTCTGAAGGATTGTTTCGTTTCTGTTTCAGTTTCCATTTCAGACTGTTTTTTTTCATTTCAGTTTCATTTTAGTTTTACACATTTCCATTTCATTTTTCGTTTTTGCCTGATCAGACGCAGTTATAATCAGAAACAAACATGTAATATTTAGACATGAGAAAATAAAGCATATAGGAAGTAAGACTTCACTTCATGGGTGGAAGTGATCTGCGACAGCGATTCATTTGAAGCAACTTTGAACAACTGTTACTTTGTGCGTTTAATAAATTCTGTCCCTTTCTTTGAATGCGACTTATGCTGACAAATGAAATAGCTCCGTTTGTTTCCTTCCAGTTGCAGATAACAGAACTTGTTGTTCATGCCGTCCACGCCGTTACATTATTGCATCAAATGAAAGATACCCCCATATAGGCTCTCATGTGTTCCATCTACAGATCGCATTCTACGCTCAGTGATACGGCAGTGAAAACGTCAGACAGTGTTGGCAGTCATCAGCTATTGTAGGCTGCCGCATGGTGGTCAGATAACCAGCTTTAGTGTCGGCATCTGCTGATCCTTATTAATTGTGCATCTGTCTTTCCTAATGTCTTTCCTTCAGCGACTGAACGACAGTATTTGTGGAGAATGGACAAAGCAAAGGCTTGGACCACATAACTTCACCAGCTTTTGATGCAGTCATCAAGATACTGCGCTGCCAGGTTGCGTTTTTGTCATTCACCAGTCAGATGCACCAGATTCGCCAGTGACACGCTTTTCCAGACTGCTGGGTGCTGACTAACTCACTCACTGTGGTCATTGTGGACAACAGGGACAAAGGGACGTCACGCGCTGATACGGCTGGTGTTAATTACGCTAACAGATGATCGACTATTGCAGTTGCCTGTCAAGCAAGCAACGTCACTTGCCAACCTTAAATGTGTTGGCAGCTCGTACTAGTTTCCGTTTATAGTTTTTCCATTTTCATTCTATTATTGTTTTGGACTTCTTCGTTTCCATCTCGTTTCCATTTTTACTGACATTTTCGTTTTTGTTTTCGTTAACGGAATCTGTTTATATCGTTTTTTGTGCATTTCCATTTCCGTTAACGTAAACTACACTGGTATAATTATGCTAATCATAATAAACTGTAACATTGTGGTTTAGGACAAGGTGCAGGCTATGGTGGCTATGGACAGGCAATGTCATCAGCTCAGCCAGCATCTGAGGTGCTGGAGCCGACACAGCAGCAAATGACACAATCGACATACCAGGGCCCAGCTGCGTCGAATGTACAGGGTGGTGGGGGTGGTACCGCTGGTAATGTGGGTGGTACAATGACAGGCCAGCCACAGACAGCTGGGTATATCGGCCAACAGGCACTGCCAGGCACTCAGCAACCACAGCAGCAACAGACCTTCAACCCAAGCTCCAGGTTTGTTTGTCTGCTGGAACAGTGTTGTGGAGTTGCCGTTTGCTTTGCACTGGATTTTAGATTTGCCAAGTTGCTCAGTGGGAAAAAATTCACCGACTAATAGTGATCACATCGATCAGTTGATTAATCATTTTGGCACATACTCGATGGATGTCCTGGAATAACAGTATAATATTAATAATATTTACATTTCTGGTGTTGTATGTGAAGCTACATGAAGTACTAAAGCTGCGGAGATGCTGTAATTAATTACGTGATAATGTATTAGTTGCTGTATTCCTTGTGTTTCGTTTTGTGGTTTGACACCGTTCTTTGGGAAATAAAGCTTGAGTGATGCTGTGCTGTAAATGTGTGTACCTAACTGTATACAGTCAGACACACGGATGAATCATTGCTGTTGGTTGATGTGGTTGCAGTCGGTTCAGTCAGATGGCTGGCGGCAGTGCTGTGGCTGGGTCTAGTGGCAGTGGAGGTGGTCAGCTTCCTGGCTATGGCCAGCAGTCAATGGGACTAGGTCGACAGTCAAGTGCTGCCGCCGCTGCTGTGAATCCAACCTACATCCAGCAGCAGCGACTGCTGGATGTAGGTCGAGCAGCCATGCAGCAGCGACAACAGCAGCAGCAGCAGCAGATGGTGCAGCAGAATCCACTGATGCACAGACAGCTGTCTGGAGCCACACAGCAGCAGCAGCAACAGAACAGTCAGTTCGGCAGCTACCCACCGTATCGCTGACGAGCTGCTTAAACATCAGCATCGACAGACAGAAAGCAGTGCTGAGACAGGACGAACCTTTGCCGAGGTCCGAGGTTGCTGCTGCCACCTGGCATACACAATGGACTCAGTCAGTAATAGTTGTACAATACGGATCCAGATTCAGCAAAACCTGTACTCAGATCCTAAACCGAATTGCCATAAAAATTTGATCGGTTTATTCTTGGGGCACAGTTGACCCATTCGTAAGATTATGTCACAGTCTCTTTATAACCTGTTGTCACTTTACTCCCTACTGTTAATCGTATAGAATCCTGGACTGAGATCCAGAATCCACGAAAGATGCCGGATTGACCAACCCTTTCAGCAAAATTTCGTAAAATCTGTTCATGGCTTTTTGAGTTATCACAGACATACCGACTTTCACGTAACCTTTGTCAGCAGCGGTGATTGTTGTGACGGCTGAGCATGTTTGGCTGATATGAAGCCAGGTTGACTGCAAATAGCGGAGTGTGTGTATACAGTAACAGTGCAACTGTTATGTAGTGAAGTCATGCCACTTGGATCTGCATCATACAACATTTTGCTTTATTTTATTTGTTATCGTCGTTGCTGGCCCTGAATGTTTGCTGCTTATCTGTTACAGTTAAGTTACTATTACCTGTGCTTTGTTTGTTTAGTCAGTTTACAGCAAAGGTAGTCTGATTCGTTTGCAACGGATTCCACCATAAATGTGTTTTCATTGGTTGATAGATTGATTGATTCAGATGAATTTGTGAGCTTAGCCTGTAGATATGTGATCAAATGTTCATCAAGTAACAATATTGACAATAAGGAGTATGTTTTACTGTGCTATTTATGATAGGTCATCGTGATTTATTGTCACAAAATTTAAAAATAGTATTATGGTATTATTATGCTGTATTGTTTTGACCTTTTTATCTGTCCCATTGCTATAGCATAGCATGGGACAGATTATAAAATCACTCATGTCATTCTGTCAGTCTCTCTGTAAACACTCCTACGGCTGCAATTTTCATTCGATTTTGATGAAATTTTGCACAGTGATTCGGGCCTGAAAAGTAAGATCGAGTTTTTGGGATAAAAATCTGATAACTCCTTCCCCTATTTTACCCCAAATTTTTAAAAATTTGCATTACAGCCTATGGGGACATCATAGTGGTACAACTCGGTCCCCTGTAAAAGATAATTGCATGCTGTTTGCACCTATCCCCCTATATTTGGGCCCCGGCTATCCGATGGTGTCGTTAAAATTTCTTCCCTGTCGACCCCTGTTGCTGTGCAATCGGCCCCATGAAAGACAATTGTGCCGTGTTTGCACCTACCCCCCCTTATACGCAGCTGCTAGGCTACATAGCGTGGCATTGGGACAGATACCTCGTTCAACAGAACGTATTTCTAGTTAGTGATCATTTTAACTGAATGTTAACTTTTCACAGTTGCAGTCTGAAATTAATTATATTTATGATTATGTTCTTGACTATTGTACTTCGCAAATGGTTAAGCCACATAAAACCAGGTATAAATGCAGATGTGGATCAATTTGACATGTTGGTTTTTTAAGCCCAACCTATCCCAGCTCTGGTCTCTCTACAATCACAACATTCACATGAAGTAACTGTGGAAACGTCATGCTGATATCACAATAACATGATCCCGTGCATTCTATAAACACTAACAACTATACACATCGGTAAAATATCAACTATAGAACTACGGCAATCAGATGCTGCAATAAGGCACAAAATTCAGGCACTTAACTGAGCAGAAGTTCCAATATTCCGTTAAACTGCAGTCATTTAATGATCGGATAAATTCAAGTAATTAAACCGTTGTTGCCATTCTATCACTAATGTAAATAATAATAAAAAATTATTCAGACAAAAAGGTGCAATTTGATCCTTCATTTTTCAGGTATTGCAGTTTCCAGTCATTGTTTTTTCGTGGTACATCATTTTCAGGTCCTGCAAATTCAGCGCCCCCAGCAGTATTAATGATGCGTTATTAACGCGTTTATGCGTGCATTAAAAAATTAATGTAATGTGTTAACGCATTTAAAAAATTATTTAACACTTCGACAGCTCTAGTACTAAAATCACAGCAGCTTCAATGCTAATCAGCTATACAATTATGAAAGGCAAATAGCATCTACCATAGTACTTTTTAAAATACTTACCAGTAACTGGTATATTAACAAATAGTCAATCCAGTGGCATCATGGCAGGGATCGACATTACCTCTCCCCTAAATTTTAGCCCAATGGAAAAAAATTACAAAATTTGGGCTAAAAATACCCATTTTGGGGGAAAATCCTCCATTCTGGCTGAAAATTGCAGCTTTGTGGGAAAACTGCAAAGTCTTGCCCCCCCACTACTTTTGTAACCATGACACCACTGGTCAACCGTGAAGAATGACAAAACATGAAAAACAGAAAAAATGGGAAATGCAAATATATTGCAGCCGACACTACAGAATTAGCAGTTAGAATAGGAAATAAGAATGCAACAATTGGAAAGTAGCCTACGCACACAGAAACTAAACGAATTCATATCACAGAACATGTAAACAGGTAAAACGACTTAAACTTCTGTAACTAATCAAGAAATGGTTCAGATAGGTCAGGGATTTGCTCAGAGTCAAAAAAGTATACAGTAGTTCAGAAATCAAAATGTTGCACATCTTAACTAGGAAAGCACTCGGAGAGCGCAGACCTCCGCCAAGCAATGTTAACGAAAATTTCAGTGATCCAGAATCCAGGATTCCTTCTGGATCACCCCCAAAATTGAATCACTGGTAGTTTTTGCCATTCCCCCGACATAGCCTCAAAATTTCACAAAGATCCTTCCATAACTTTTCGAGTTATCTTGCTAACACACAGACAGACAAACAAACTCTGGCAAAATCATAAGCTCCTTGGCAGAGGTGATTACTTACGCAACCTGCAGTGTGACTGAACTTTTGCTATGACATTGGTGTCGACGATTATTAACAAAATCAGGTACACACTACTGCTCATCATCATCATCATCATCATCGACAACCGTGGGCTCAATGCCCGTTGGTGTCTGACGCCATTTTTACTATCGCTGCCCACCGCTGCCTATCTAGGGCAGCGTGGCTTAACTCCTGCAG
>Ga0056128_1001275_pt1 | contig 27525 bp, 14 predicted proteins | sample WorMetLIZISLAND2_FD_71113 | JGI IMG/M metagenome (GOLD analysis project Ga0056128, IMG submission 71113) | Marine gutless worms symbiont microbial communities from Max Planck institute for Marine Microbiology, Germany - Olavius geniculatus... ... | reverse complement strand
ACTTCTTTGTATCTATTTATAAGACCTTTAATTCAATTATACTCGTAATCTAGAAATGTCACATTTATACTATATCTGTTTTGCGTGTTTTTTTGCTGGATAAATTATTAATGTATAAATAAACAGCACTTTGCATTGGTGGTAGACCGTTGCTATGCCGTAGCCATGTAAACACATATCTGACAACGGACATAGAATAAAAAATAATACAGCGTAGTGTTGTGCGGTGCGAAAAATGAATTAATGATAATGACTCGAATATCGCGATACTTGATAGTAGCACAATACCAAAATAAAACTGCATAGTCCACCGGTGTCCATCGGTGATTGGTGCAGACTGTTTTTCTTTCGTTGTAGGTTCTATACAACTATTTGATGTAGTAGCTAAATGTTAAATAGCTAACGGAATCGCTACCATGCGCTGTCTAGAGAGTGCAGCAGAGCATGCTACGGCCAAGAAATGCTTCAAATAATTCACCTCTTCCACCCTCGTACACCTTTCAACAGGCCTATTGTCTCTAAAAACTAGCAAATGTTAATAAACTATAAAAAAATTTAAAAATCAAAACAGTCAATAAATAAAAATATCTAAACAAATAAAAAAATAAATTAGCACCTATGTTAACGCCTATGTACTCGAAATTGTGTAGTCAGAATATTAAATTTTTTAAAATTAAAACATTACGAATTTAACTCTAAACGACCGCTTTTACTTACTGACTAGTCAGTGGCTCGCAGACGACTATAGTTACCATGACAACAAGATGCCTTTCTGAAAAAAGTTATGATCGTTAAAGATAAATTCTGTGAATTCACTTACGACATGTCGTAAGATAATCTTATGACATCTTAAATGATGAGTTATGATAATTTTATGACATGTCTTACAACAATGTTTGTGAATGGGGCTCAAGGTTCCTAATTTTTGCTCTTTCATTTTGGACTGGACGGAAAGTACCTGGTATTGTGGTTATGTAAACCGTAACAACCATTTGATCTCATATGCAGTGAGGTTACTGCATGGGCTGTTTGGAAGACTGGTCCATATGGCTGAGTGTTGTGTTTGGAATGGTAGATTGATACGGTTTGGACGTGATGAAGCATGAGACCATTGTGTTAACTTGAGTGTATACACCACTGGACTGGCTGGAGGTAATGGAAACCAGGCACAGTCTGAATAAGACTTGCTGCATTGATGTCAGGGAGAGTATACCAGAACATTAGCATGAACATGAACTTAAGTGGCAGTGGTATAATATAGAGCTGCATGGAAAATGTCTATTAGTTTTTTGCTGGTCATTTTTACCTAATGCAGTTTTGTGCATGTTGTTGCTTGCAGCCATTTTTCAAGTTCTACTCCAACATGGTTGAAGCCGAGAAGACAAAACATGATGATGAAAGTGCAGCTGAAAATTACCTTCATTTATACTGGACTGTGTTTAAAAAGGTTTGTAGCTTTAGATGTAGTTGCCATTGTAGTTTGATTTAGATGTGGCATGGAAAGTTATGGTTAGTTTTACTACTGTATTGTATTGCTCGTTGTCAAAATTTGTGTGGAATGCCGCAGCTGTTTTCAGTTTTTTACTTGCCAGCAGTTTGTCTGTAGAGAGTTACCAAAGATTAGGCCTAAAACTTTTGCAATATTGTTGGAGCTGGTATTTTTACAGTCTGGCTGTTCATTCTGTCTTTCTATCTACATCATGACAGTGCTAAAATGTAGAAATTTAAAAAAATATGGCACGGTTTCTTTTGTCTTCTTTTCACTAAAAACATCAACTTCTTGTTTTATGATTATCGTCTAGTAGTCTAGTTGTTTAAAATAGTTCAGTTCTTTGATGGTGATGGTTTTGTGCCACAGAAGGTATTGGTTTTGTGAGAAGTCTTTTAACAGTAGTCTGCAAAGTTTCAATTAGAGATGTGTGTGATGAACAGAACACACTAAGGAGGTCAACTACACATGAATTAACACCGTTGCTTCATGCCGACTGTGTTTGTTTTACTGTAGTGTACCGTGTTTTTATGATGTTTCAGTCATATAGGCATGTTCTTTCAGTGTTCTTTGTGTTCTTCGTGACTCTGACATGCTTTCCTGCCATCTGGGCTGGAGTTGAAAGATCCAGCTGTGATTTCTTCATTCCTGGTGAGTTGCTTTGCTGAAATTTTGAGCTGAGCTATCTTGGCGTTGGATGTCGCGTGATGTCATGTAAATTACTGCAGCGTGGGCATGGCAAAGTGAAGTGACTTGCATTTTGTGTAAGTCGTCCTATAATAGCTAACACCTGTAGGCGCATCAGCCATTTGCTTTGTGACACATGTTGGTAGCAAATGTCTTAGACTGACAACTGCTGTTACCATTAGTTGAAGAATCTTCATTACTTGTGGTAATTAGGATGTGCAGCTGACAGTGGAGGCTGCAACTGTTGAACTGTAAACTGTTTGTCAATACATTGCTGTTAGATATATTATTGTAGAGCAGACTGCTGTTTTCGTTGATGCTTAGACTGGGAGTGTGCCATGCCATCTGATTGAAGACTTATACTGTGGTGCACATTGACTTATTTTAATTGCTAAGATTAACCAGTAGATGTTATCATGTGCGAGAGCCAATACTGAATACTTTTGTGATAGTGAATAAGTAAGTAAGTATGCTTCCAGTGAGTAATTTTTTTCTGGTACATCAGTAGGGGTCAGTTTGTGCAATTAATTGTTTCTTTTGTTGTTGTCAGTTTAATGATTTGTACTTGTTTCTCTGTTCCAGATAAATACTTTACGGGTGTGACATGCTTTCTGTTATTCAACATCTGCGCCATGTGTGGAAGCTTGCTAGCGGCTGTCTTTGAGATGGTAATGACTTTGCATAAAATTTTCCATTCTTTCTTGACAATCATCACTTTAGTGACATTAAAATTTGAAGTCTCCCTGTCCTCCAATAGACAGCATTATCACATTGATGACTGTCTGGAGGATAACAGGGAAGATTATTAGAACTACCATTATGTTAATTACATATGAACACGTATAATGGAGTTCTTACAATTTTAGGTAAACCTCATTTTTGTGTTTTGTGTTTCTGTAAAGGTTAAACTTTCCATTTATTGTAAAGTTTAAACTTACCGTTTCATTATTTTGTGTTTGTGTGCATTCTGCCTGAAAAGGCCATCCCCGAAATGACCTATACTGTGTCGGGTGGGATGTTAAACCCTACTCATTCATTCATTCGTTATAATTTGAAGTACTATTTTTACAGCTGTGCATTATTTATAAATACTGAACCTGCGAAAGTACTGCCTAGCCCATATCTATGGTTTTGCTGAACTTGCATTCTAGGCAGTGTATGCCACATTTTCTGCTGTTTTAGTCCTAGAAAGGTTTCTGTTGGCTAAATTAGCCTGCAGATGTTAGTGTGTTAGTGTCATCAGCAATGCTACTGTTTGTTTAATTATCATTGTTCTATGGTAACTATATCTCTGCCTTGTACTGTTTGTAATTATTCTGGTATGCAGTATGTGTATTTAGCGTGAATACGGTAACAAGTTAATAAACAGTTTAGTGAGGGTTGTCCTGTTTGAATTCTTCCATGATGGTTAGTTAGAGAACTTGGCTGCTCTGGATGATAACTAGTAAAAGAGTATAGCGCTGTGTTTAACATTTCCAGTGCACTTCACAAGTGAGACTGACGAATGTACAGAATTGCACTTTTGTACATATTATGTTGCATTGCGGTAAATTGAATGAAATTGCTGTGGCTATGTTTTTACAGCCGGGACCAAAGTGGACGTGGTTGCCAGTGTTGCTGCGTGCAGTGTTTATTCCATTCTTTATGTTCTGCAACTTCAAGCCAGAAAAGAGAATGCTGCCCGTTCTGTTCAGCAATGATTACTTGTACTGCATCGGAGGAATACTGATGGCGCTGTCCAGTGGCTATTTAAGCAGCCTCACCATGATGTTTGCTCCAAGGTCGTATTCTGTGTTTTATTTTAAGTTATTCACATTTTTTAGCAATCAACAAGAGCCTTATGATTCAAACTGTATGTAGTGGGTGACAGTGAAAACTGTCTGCTTTGCTGATATTGACTTCGGCCAATGGACATACTAATCGAAATTATACTTTGTCATATTGTTAGTTATACAGCAGGTAGCCATTAATATGTCTATTTATTACTTAAGCAATTTTAATATCTGCAAGTCATTGATTTGATGCTGTTTGTTATGTGACGGGACATGGAGTGTATCATGCTGCTATAACAAGGCCTGCTCCACTAATTTCCCAAAGTTCATTCGTAGGGACCTGGTCTAACTTTGAGTATTAAATATGGAAGACTATTATTAGAAATGTTAGTAACTAAAAAGCACTTCAAGAGTTTAAATTTATTCTTAGCATTGATTTTTTAATGTCAGTGGTAAATAGAAAGTAATAGTACCCAGCAAATAAATTCCTGTAGAAAAATTTCTGTATCTGGACCAAGAACCAAAAGCCCATCGTTGTTTCTTGAGCCATGCATATCATTTTGAGAAGTCCGTTGAGTGATGTTCAGTTGGTGACAGACATGTCAGACAGCAAACAGGTAAACAGACACAAATGAAAGGGCAACTTTTTTTCTTCGGCACCTGTAATGATCATATAGTGGCTGTAAACCTATGAAGATGACAGTTGTTTTGTTTTTTATGTTGTTATTGTAGGGATGTCCCAGATAAGCACAAAGGCGTGGCAGGTATGATGGCTGCATTCATGCTGATACTCGGCATATTCTGCGGCATCATCTTTTCATTCCCAATAACCGCCATTGTCGAGAACTTTGGCTCCTCGCACTACGAGCAACTAGTATGTGATCTCCTCCCTGGCATCACAGAGATGACAACAGTCAATGGATCTTCTCTGAGTGGTCTTGATGTTGTCTCGGTTTCTGCGATGTCACCGTAGCCAGTTACTGTTGTACATGGCGTTTTTGTAGTCATTGGTGTGCATGCAGCATGTTTGATTGGCCATCGTCGTCAAACTGTTTTGAAGTGAATCTATTTTAGTGTCATGTGTTTGAGAGTTTCAGCTAATGTATCTGTCAGTTGCTGTGAGGCTTTGATTGTATACAGCTTTGCTTGGTAAAGTTAAAGTTGTAGAAATCTTGTGCTCGACTTGTTTTTTGATGTCTGATTTTTTTGTTATTTGGTTATTGCTAATAGTTAACATCGTATACAGTTGTCAAGTCTTGTAATGCTTTACTTATTATGTTCTGACTTCAGAGTCATAAGACGTCATTTATTGGCTCATTGTGAATGTGCCAACTAGTGGATTGGTGCATGACAGCCACAATAGGAAGAGTATTATGATCGTCATGTAGAGAAGAGTTCATTATCCAGTATCATTGCCGGAGATGACTTAACTGTATTTTGTTTGTTTTACTGTAGCTGTAGTTGTTTTGGTTTTCTTTGTTCTGTGTTTGTTTATGTGTAGTTGTTTCCAGAACCTCTGTTGTAATTTGATTGCTACTTTCTTCACATCATCAGGAAGTTTTGCTGTTATAACTTCTTTCCTGAGCATTTGTTCAAATTAGAAATTTGACTGTTGCATTTTTGTTCTCATCTTTATTAAGTCCTGTTGATATAGTTATGAGTATGGTATGATTTGGATTTGAAATGAATTCTAAACTGTGTATTCAAGATCTCATAGTTCAGTGTTTTCAGTTTGAGGTGACAGTCAGTTTGCTAGCGAGAATTAGCAATTTTTCGTAAACATCATTGTTTTTCTGAACATTTTTTGTTTAGTACTTGGGTTTTGGAAAAAAGTCAGATTGTGCCATTATTGCAATGTTTTGTTCAATAGCTTAAGAAAAGAAACTAGAATATTCTGATATTGTTTCATTGTTGAATTTTCCTCTCAGTTATTTTAAAATGTCGGTATTCTATCAATGTGGTATCCAGTTACTGGCTGTTTTGTAGTCTGTAGGATAGACCTCATCTTTTTTCTAACTAAATGTAGAGAGTAGTCCCTGGTTTTGTTTCTGTAATGTCATTGTTGTAGTTGTTTGTTATACCCAGTAGTAGGAAAATGCTACCATCAGACAATAACACAATTGACGTAATCTCGTCCAGCTAGTGAGCTGGACGAGATTACATCAATTGTGTTTATTGTCTGATGGGTTTTTTTGGAGCATTGCATTGTTTAATTATATCTGTCCATCTTAACTCTGTAGTCTGTAGGCATGATATTGCTGTATTTGTATTGAGAAAGCCATTGTGACAAAACCCATCGCTTCTTGATTTGTATGTGTGCTGCACTGTTTTCTCATTGCATGATGAACTATATGGTACAACTTACAGCTGTTGTTTAGTTCTTTTTTGTGTTCATTTATTCTTCTAAATGTGCCTTATTGGTGTCCTTATGGTGATACCTCATTACATTCTGTTGCTGTTTTGGAATCTGTTGAGTTTATCATCTACTAAGCTGTGGTCAGCAGTACAACATGCCTATTGCGTAGGCATGATATGGCTATAATGTACTATATTATTACTAATTCTTACAGTATTGAGATGAGTTTTACTGCTTAGTTGACTGTCCTGGTGCAGGTTCACTTACAATACAGGTGTCATATTGGTGCTGTACAAGAACCTTACATTTTTGGTATGGGGAAGTGACATGTTAGTTGTGGCTAACTTCTAGATCGTGTGGTCACATCTGTCTGCTACACAGATGTCACATTTGTGAGTTATAATTGTGTGTCAGTTTATCTGCGTCTCAAGATACAATTACAGACATCCTTGACATGTTTTCTGACATTTTGCCTAACCAAAATTTTTTGTGTTGCTCACTTCAAAAGATGACTGTTCAACTGAATACTGGTCCTCTGTGTGTGTGGCTTGTAAGTTTATTTTATGCCTTCGTTTTGTTGAATATTTTTTTCCTTTTCGTGCATAAGTGTACATGTACATAGAGAATAATTCTTAGTCTGATCCTTTGAATGTCTGCAGCACTGATATATGTCTTTGTGTCTAGTTATGTCTTTCGGTTGCTAATAGATCACATCACAAGTTACATTTTATCTGTCCAGCTTTTCCGTCCAGACATATAAGTCAAGTGCAGGGTTTTCTATGCTGTTGTATGTAACACATGATACCTTTTCACTATCAGGTGGTTACAACCTTTTAAACGTCTTGAAGTTTCATTGACTTCTAACCACAAGTGAACATAGCCATAGTATTCTGAAATTAATGACTGTCTGGAGGATAACAGGGAAGATTATGAGAACTACCATTATGGTTAATTACATACGCATGCATACAATGGAGTTCTTACAATTTTAGCTCATTTTGTGTTTTGCGTTTCTGTAAAGCTTAAACTTTCTGTTCCTTTACTGTAAAGGTTAAACTTACCGTTCCATTATTATGTGTTTGTGTGCATTCTGCCTGGAAAGGCTGTCCCCGAAATGACCTATACTGTGTCGGACGGACATTATTTTTCTAAGTAAGATGCACTGATGTGTTTAATGCTGGTTACTTTTTTAATGTGACATATGGGCATGTCACAATTTGTGATGTTGTGTGCGTGAATTTCAGTGTTTTCTACTTTCTGGTGTTTGTGTAATGAAAACTTGCTTGCTCTTGAGTTTTCATTACACAAATTTGAAGCGATATGGAGTAGTGCATTGTGATGGGGCGATATCCCCCCAAATTTTAGTCTGTCTGAAAATTTTTTGTCCATAGATTTTAATTGAAAAGTTCTAAATTTGGGGCTAAAATCCTCTATTTTGGGGAATTTTAGAGGCACAGTTGAAATTTTGGCCACCCATATCTGTTGGAAAATTGCAACTTTCTGTCCCTCATACATTTTTAACCCACATAATGCCAGTGATATAGAGCTTAGCATACGCTGAGTCCCATCAATTACAAAGTGCAGATCACTTACCCATTATATTGCCAATTGTTCTTACGTGTATATTGGTTAGTTATCTGTTGTGGCTGATTTGTGAGTTTTCTGATAGTTTGTGTGATTAGGTAGTTATTAGTCATGAGTTGTTTGTTGTGATGGTTCGAGATACGAATCTGATGGTTGAATGATGTGGTGTAGTTTTAGGATGTGTCTTGCATTTTGAATAACCTTCATTATCCATTTACTTGGGCACAGAAGTGTTAGTTTTATTGTTCATTATTGGTAATTACTGGTATTTTCATCCAAGTAGTCACTTATGTGGAAAAAAATTCTAGCGCTGGTTCTCTTTCCATTGCTGTTAGTGTACATGCAACTCTCAAGCATTATCCATTAAATGGCTTGTGATGTTTTCTTCATGGTTATGATAACAGTAGGCCTATAAGATGTATCATGTATGACTGATTGGTAATGTTTACATGTGCGCACCTGAGATAATGCAGCGAGAAAACGTGGTGTAAATATTTTGTGCACATTTTTTATGCTTGGTACACATTCAATATTGACCTTTATAAGCAATAAAAATTCTTCATTCAGTTGCTATTTATTTCAACATGTGCAAGTGTCTCATGTAAGGGTACTTTTTCACAGTCATTGTTATAATACCAGTTAACGGACGTCCTATTAGTGACTTATTACGCTTAGCTTTCTGTTATGTGCTATATGAAGTAGTAACATTTCAGTGGTTTTGCTATGTATCTTATTTAAGTGAAGCACAGTTTTGGTATGACATTGCAGTGTCTTGGTTGTTTTGGACAATTAAAATGATCAGATTGTTGAATGATTTGTTGGATCATCTTGCAGCCAAAATAAACCAGTAACGACTGTACAAATGCTTTCATCGATTTCAGTTGCATGAAAGTAAAAAACACACAGAGTGGGCCAAATGTGACACCCATTGGAAAAAGTTTCCTCTGTTTTTATGCTAATGAGTTATAACTTTGTCACGATGATTGGATTAACTAAACGATGAATGCTGTTTGTTTCACAATCTGCATGTAGAGAAAGGCTGGGGTTCTGAAAGAAGTATGACAATGTTTTCAAATAAATGAGCACAACTCTTATATTATAAAAGTCTCAGAATGACTAATAGCAAAGGAAATGAAGTTTTACAGTTTAAAGTGAGTGAGTAAGTAAATAGGGTTTAACATTCCACACAGTATGGGTCATTTCAGGGACGGCCTTTCCAGGCAGAATGCACACAAACACATAGTAATGGAATGGTAAGTTTGCCTTTACAAGAAAAAACAGAAAGTTTAACCTTTTCAGAAACACTAAACACAAAAAAATGAACTACACCTACAACTGTAGGAACTACATTATACGTGTGCATATGTAACTAAGAATTATGGTAGTTCTAATAATCTTCCCTGTTGAAACTTGAAAGGGGCGTCACTTTTTCGCCCAGCCATGTGCCCTACACACTCAAATATGATTAATGCAACCAAAAAATAAACGGGTGCCTTCCTGTCGTTGAGCAAACAACATGTGCCATGTACATTAAGTTGATCATTTCTCGTTCAAACTTAGCTGGATTTTGCCTCAGTTAAAGCAACTATTTGGATGCAGTTCTGTGCTTGTGCAGTTAATGCCAACATACGATATACTACCCTGTAGTACATGCAAGCATGCGATTTTCTCAGCTAACAGTGTGTAATTCTGTTTGCTTCTCTGTTTACATACAATGCCTTTACAGTGTAGTTATTTCCAACACAGACAACAGTTATTGCACATTAACTGCAACAGAATGTTTGATGGACCCAAATGCTATACACTTTGAACAGTAAAACAACAAGCAAATGAGATATGTGTAATAAAACTGTATCAGTGGTGCACAACCTTCTTGAGCTGAGGGCCACATAACATGGTCTTGAAGTCACCACATGCCAGACCAATATAAAATGCTATGACAGCTAATAATGGAAGAACAGGAGACAAATATTGTACTATATATATTTCACTTTCACCGAGCTGAGCCATGTGTGTTCATACCTGAAATTGGAGGTATATACAAAAAAGCAGTGGCAAAGCAAAGCAAAATAGTAGTGGATTGGTAGTGTAGTGGTAGCATCTCGAACTTGTAACCTGGAGGTTGCAGGTTCGAGTTCCGCCTGGTGCACTGCCACGTAACAACCTTATGCAAGTTGTTCACACACGTGCCTCTGTCACCAAGCAGTATAAGCTGGTACCGGCTTCACCGCTGGGAAGGTAACGGCAGAACATGGGAGAGGTCTCGCCTCGCCTATGAAGCTGAGCTTCGGCTCACTGCCGGCTCAGGGCCTACGAAATGGAGATTCAGACACTACAGACACATATAATATTTTTGATACTTTTGTCTTGGACATGGCAGTGGGCCGGAAACAACCCATCATGGGCCAGAGGTTGTGCATCACTGCTGTCTGTATATAGTCACACAGTCCTAACAGAAGCATCATTGTGCTTTGAAGGCACTTGTCTAGTCTAGCGATCACATCGTGTTACATTACAAACAATCAAACAGTTCCAACACAGACACAAGCTGAAATAAAAAGCCAGTCCGGTTGCTACTACATTCTCTTCAGACTTCACAAATGTTATTAAATGGGACACCACAAACATCATTTAAAACAGCGAACAACTGGAACACGATGACTGTGTTGAATATGCTGTGAACAAGAGACATCAAATAATGCAAAACTCGATGCATTTATGAAAAATATTATACACATGACTGGTCAGGAAATATAATACTGACATGACGAAATATTCATCAGTTAATTATCAATCAAAACACACAAGAGCCCACCATATGCCTAATAGCAGAAACTACGCCATGCTGTTCGGTGTTCACTATAGGCAATAAATGTACACAGTGTCACAAAATTAGAGCCCCCCTCCTGATTCAAACATGCCTAATTCAGTTTGTAGTTCATGGATTTCAATAAAATAGCATACACTGCACTATCTTAACATTACTTACGGTCACACCCATTATGATGTACTCACCTTACTGTGTGTGCTCAGTGTAACATCATTATGACATCAGTGTTTTTACATTAAGATACATTCAATGCATTGTTATTGACAAAGGGATCAAGCAGCAGCATACCTGCCTCAGACTAAGAGCTTGCATCGAGGCCAAAGGTGGCCATTTTAAGCTCAAGTTTTGAAGACAATTTCAGATTGATTGTCTCCATAATTGTTTCGAATTTTGTGAAAATCTGTCAGGTATTAACAATTTTACACTAATTTTGGGACACGGTGTTCATATAAAGTAGTGCTGAGATTGTAAGAGTTTCACCTTTCATCACTGCACCACCAAGTGTCTCTAGCATCTTCACACTGTCAAGTCTCCAACAAAGGCAGTAACTTGTGCTTACAACGCAACGTGACTTGGATGCTCAACTGAGTTGCCATTACCGTCCAGATCAGGTAATGACCACACCCCGGTACACGCAGACACCGCCATCACCTTCAGTCAACATCGGCCACAGGACACACTTAATGTCCGTTGAGTCGGGGTCAGATGTGTGAAAACGGACGTGCATCGATGGGTCGAACTGGCGACTCTCGTAGTCAACGACGAGTGGTGGGTTCTGTAGTGTAAGTGCCCATGACAGTCGGACACACTCCTCCACGTAATGCAGCAGTCCGGTGCACATTCTCAGTGACGGATAGTCAAATAGTGTCTCCCAGACACGCTCACACACTTCCTGCTCATGCAACCACAGACAATGCATAGATACAGGAATCAACGGCAAATGAAAAATCTATATTCACTCTTGCAGCCAATGGCTGGATAAACAAAAGTATTAAAAGTAGAAAAAACATGTGAAGTTAGCTAAAAATATAGTCTTAAGGATCTCGCATAACAAAGTGTTCATATTAAGGCAGTTCACGTAGCAAACAGCGATGAAATAGTGCACAATCGATTTACTGGCTAGACGTTCAAGCGTAAGATAGCAATATACACGTTATCACTGCTGATTTAGTGTCACTAATGCGATGTCAACAGTATGTGTAACAGATAGCTAATGAACGTGCCAGTTGTTTTTGCACACTAACTTTCATACCCTTCAAAACTGCATGTTTCAAATACATGTAGCCAAAGCACAATGTCTGCTATAATCAACTAAATACTAGGAGGACAAGCCAGTAGGCGAGGTGGCCACTGGCCTGTGATGGCTAGCACAAACTCGAAAAGGCTCATGTATAAACTAGGTCACTTGGCTGGGGTGAATGATGGAGAGAATGAGTGGTTATGACACAGTGCCAGATGGGGACATGAAAGTAACAGTCCTCTGAGGCGATGTGGGCTGTCCAGTGTCCAGACCGTCGACGACAGGAAGAAAGACGGACCACAGCTGCAAGCAAGTTGGGCCACTGGGCTTGGCGAATGACGATGACTCCAGATTTCCATGCCCGCAGATTTTTGGGGGCCTGCTCGACTCTGATCACACTGCAGACAAATGCCGCCATAAATACTGGATGCTGCAAAAAGCCGCCAATTCTTCCCTCTTAAACAGAGCCAGATTAAAGCCCATTTAGACACTGTTCTGTAAAAAATGTGGGGATGCTTACATCAATTTTCTGACATGACTTTAGCACTACAACTGCAGATGCTTTGCTGCTACTGCATGATTTGAGATACGGCCTTCTGAACTCAGAAGCCTTATAAAGCTGTGCATCAGTTTCAATGATAACTAAATACAGGTAAGTAAGTAACGTTGTAAATTTTGGATTTCGCAATATGGTATACATGGCCCTCCCAGACCAGAGAATACCGTGCTGCAATAAGTAAACTTCTGAGAGTTGCAACACATCATTGAGATGCCACTGGCCAGAAAATGTTGCACCGCTGCCCAACATCTTTGCGAGGCTCCTGTTTGCTTGAACATGTGAAACATGCCTAAATCCGCCACAGCTCCATGAAAAGCTCCATGAGAAGAAATTCATAAAAGATAGCGCAGTTATCTTGGAAATGTACCTCGTAGTTTTTTGTGACACTGTGTTTCTCAACAGTTTTTCTCAGGTAGATGGATACGGTGTCCTCGAGTTCCTGGACTAGATGAGTGAAGACTGTGTTGCCACCGCGCAACACCTCGGGAATGTGCAACAGCTCACGAATCTTTGACTTCGTTTCTACCAGCGTCTTCTGAGCCGATCGGAATGCTAACTGAAAACAAATATACAAATATATAAAATTTAGCCACTACAGAGGAGTCTTCCGTCAGTCTTGCATGAGGACTGATGGAAGACTCCTCTGTACTGGTTTCACAACACTGCTGATGTCATGTGACAGAAATATTAGGACAAATATCGAAAATTCAGATTGAAAAAATTAAAATATCGAAAATTCAGATTGAAAAAATTTATATATTGTGCCGTAGTTTAAAAATCAGTAACATTTGCCAGCCCGCACCGTAAAAGACAGACTTCAGAATAGGAAGTCCGTCTCATGACTCCGTTTACAGTGCAGGCTGGCAAACAGACCTGTAAGTGAGAGCAAGAGCGAGCGGCAGTGAAACCGCATATAATGCTTCACACATCTTAGCTTTCATTGAGGCGTCTGTGGGGTCTGTCTGTCTGCCCACCACACTCTGCGACTGTATCAAAACGGTGCAAGCTAGGATCACGGAATCTTCGCTGTCAGCTGCCATAAATTTGACTCTAGTTTCAAAATCTCAAACGGTGCGAGATAAAGCCATTAATGTTACTATTAATCAATTACAGAAAGTTCTATAAGACCTTTCGATCGACACCAAAATCAGCACTTTTGAACCAACTTAAAACACAAAATAAGTGGGTCTACTGGCAAATAACTACTGTTACTGATTCTAAAACTATGGCACAATATGTAAATAGAAAGTTAAAATCTAAAGGTCTCGTGATCTTGACCTTGGATCGGGTCATAATATAAAGCATATGTCATGCATCACTCAGTGACTTCTACCCACAGAATCAGACAAGTAATTTGAGCAAAGCTCACGTGACACACCACAGCAGTGGTCCTGCCACTTTGGCAATCAGTGTAGGCGTACAGCAATAAGATATTAATAGATCTTGAAAGAGTACTTAAAATTGAGACTTCCGTACGGAAGATTCCTTGAATTTAAAAGATCAAAACTTAGATTCTATGCTATGTGTTCTATGCTAAAAATGTCATACGCAGGTTTTCCAGGTCCATCCCCAGCCATATCGGTGCAATTCACTCCTAAAATGTGTCTCACAGCCGAAAATTGCAAAAAAATCACTAAAAACCCCTATTTTAGGGGTTCAAGGTCATTCAAGGTCATCGACGTTAACATTAATAAAAAGCTTGTCACCAGTGCTTGTTATGATAAGCAGCATGTCTGTACCTATCTGCAACCGTTTTCACACTACACGCGATAATTGCGGCAAAATAACCACTTTTCAGGGGGATAGCTGTCTTTGACGCCCGCCTGCGCCGGCCTCCTTGAACCTAGGGGGTCGGGACTTGAACTGCTAAAATCTACGTTGAATGCTGAAAATTTCATATGCAGGTTGTCTTTGTCTATCTCCAGCCATTTCGTCGCAATTCAGTGTTGAAATGTGCGCTGCATCCAAAAATTGCGAAAAATTTACTAAAAACCCCCTTTTGGAAGGTTCAAGATCGTTCAAGGTCATCGATGTTGATAAATCTAAAAATCCCGTTACCAGTGCTTGTTATGATAAGCAGCATGTCTGTACATATCTGCAACCGTTTTTACACTATACGAGCCAATAACAGCAAAATAACGTCATTAAAAAAGAGGGGATACCCCTCTTTGATGCCCTCGTTCGAGGGGAACCCCCACACCCAGAGGCACGAAATTTTGTCACAAAAAACTAGAGACCTTGAGGCAGCCCATGGTAAAGATTTTGTTATTTTAGCTTGCACCGTTTTGACACAGTGCCAGAGTGTTACGGACGGATGGACAGACAGACGAACGGACAAACAGATGGATGCCCAGATGATGGCTAAGACGCGCGAAGCATTCTGCTATCGCGCGTAAAAATCAGAAAAAATATAGTGGACAGCTGGATGAACGGACATACAGAGGATGGACAATGTAAAATGAATTGACCTAACAAACATGTATGAGTTGCTGCAACTGATAGCAGCCATGTCTCTAAAATTTGCTTCTGCCTTTGACTATTGCCTCAGTGTGGCTTAACATTTGTTGTCTGTCATAAACATGAAAGCTGATTAAATTACACATTCTGAGGGAGGAAAGCTGAAGATTTGACTGCTGGGACTTAACATCTTTGGTGGTAGAAAGCAGCAGAAACGAGACTGACCACGACAATGGAGAGCAGAAGCTTGACTTTGAGGTCATCGGCATCGGCCATGTCAGGCAGCTCATCAAGAGCATCCATTGCATCAAGCCGAGCTTCACTGTACAGGTTGCCATATCGCTTCACCAGCTGTGTCGGTCGATTCTCACCCAGACTGATGTCTTCAAACTTTGATGCCCCTCGCTCCAGCTGGCGCTGGGCCTGCTCTGACAACCTGCCACATAACCATTCAGATGCAATCACATGCAGTTATGAATACTAACATTAATGTGCCTTGGTGCTACTGGTTGGATGCAAAAACAGCATTCAGACTGTAACAAGTCCTGCTGTAACAACCCACAAAAAATTACTTTTGGAGATTAGCCTAACCTGAAAACCTGAAAATAATCCAAAAACAAGACGGTTAAAAAACAGAGTATGTAATTCTCTGCTGTAAGTGCACAAATGCGTGGCCTAGTTTTAAGCACCCGAGACTGGGGAGACAAAAGTTTGGGTAACTTCATTAAGTACTGTTCTTCTAAGAAAAAATACACATAAAACTACTTAACACCAATACTGCATGAAACATACTGGGCCCCTGCAGATAAACAAAGTAGTAAGTAAATATTTATATTAATGCGACACAATGTGCTGTAAAGCTGTAAAAAACTTTGGACCACCTGCTGACTAACCATGAGTACACATCTCATGCTGACTCAGGCCACTAGAGACAGCAGATACCTACCTCACCCAGTCACGCGGTAATGGGGTACTTGACCTAAATATCAATGCTACTGTACTGCAATCTGCGCTCTATCAACTGTGTTTGTCACAGCTGCGTCAGCACACAGAGCTGCTCTGCTATGTCTTGCAGTTGGCCATTGTTCTGCAGTCAAGGCCAGCATCTGCAGTTGCTGTAACATTAGCCTATCACATACCTGCTACATCTGATAAATGACCGACATCTACTGCACAGAACCACACCAGCCTCAAGTATGGGTACCTAGGCCGGCCAACAGACAGTCAGTGAACAGTCACACTATCATCAATGAATTCTTCCAGATGTCTCCAGCTGGCCTGTCACAATGATGTGGAACTGCATCTGTTCACAGTTCACACCACCTCCATCTTTGGACGATTAATAAAGACATTTTACTTTTCAGGGTACTCAATGTGAACAAAGCATTAGAACAAAGCATTAGTGGCTGTACCAGCATAAACTGACGTTTTACTTACTTGCTTAGCTACAGACTATGAAATGCAAAGCGTGCTATGCATTGCAGGTACGGTGGTACCTCTCACCTCTCGCGCAGCTGTCGTTCTCGATCCTGCAGTTTGTCCATCAGATCCTGTTTCTTGACGAGCTCCTTCCTCAGTGCCTGTACTTCGGTCTGCAGGGCGTCTACGTCTAGCGTGGCGTCACCGTGCAGACTCTGAGCGACATGGGACGACGAATTCAGGCCGTTGCTGGCCACGAGGCACTGCCGCACGCCGACACCTACATCTGCTGAGGACGAACTCGCCGACGACTCCATCAAGTGCTTACCTATAGTACACACAGCAGCACACAAGAGCTCACTGCTAGACCCAGTGATGCCACTCCAATGTTCAGGCACCTTGTAGTCTGTACCCCTCAGACCTCTGTACCCCTCCTACAAACAGCTGACAGCTCGGTTGCAACAGGCACGTTTTCTACTCGAGGTCAGGCAGGTGCCAAAAAAAAGCTTCTAAAATTTGATGTGACAGTAGTGGACCAGATGCATTCCTGTTCACAACAGTGTCAAAGCATTGCACTAAAAGACGAGCGACCCCGTACCGGCTAGATTTTGACTGCGGCCTTGTCATTTCCCATTCTACATTATGTAAACCAAGACGCTGACTGGTTCCGTTCTCATTAGGTTTCTAGTCATTGAATTACACTGGCCTATAGAACGTGGTGCAGCGTGCAGAGAACACACTCAAGCAAACAGTCAGTGAGCATAGTAAGGCCAACCACTGCAAATATCCAGTCTCGTTCTTTGCTGATTCCAGCACCAGTGTAATACTGACGCCGGTCAGATTGTTTTCATCAGTCCTAGCTGCCCGCATCCAGTGCACAATTCATCATTCCGTCATCTATCTATCATTGATGCCACTTCCGTCAGCCACGCTGTTAAAAGCCAATTCTTCTTCCTATCTCCTGCATGATCTGACCCCAAGCCATGATCCGGCACCACGTATGCAAGCAACACAATCCACGTCACTATGACGTCAAAGACTGGAGGCTGCTGAAAATTGGCACAGCTTGGCTAACCTATGGCGTACGTTTCAGCTATACTGGCTGAGTCGGTAACACAAACCAGTAATAAAACGTAACGTTGTATACAAAAGCAAGCGACCGCCGCCATGCCGAACCAGCTACGCCTTCAGTTCTGCTGTGACACCCAAGAAGTAACACATAATAGCACTGCACCACGTGCCCGCAGGCACACTGCAAAAAGTCCGCCGGCGGCACCAGCGCCGACCTCAGCGTCAGTGAGTGGATGAAAGATATATGACCACAGAGAATAGAATGGCCGCGCAGCAGAACATAATAACAACGCGGGCGGGCGAAAGACAGCAGACTTATACATGCATACCTTGCTTTGCAGCAGTAGACGTGGTATCGGTGCCAACAGACGCAAGGCAGACGGCGCCTGAAGTTGAACTGTTGGACTTGTAAACGTCAACGCCGCCAGCCTTCGCTTCAGCAACGACCCCTGTAAAACAGCATCACATCGCACAGCATCACAGACCAACCGCCACTCTCATTTCATGGCAATTCATACAGCTTCACATGTCGCCAGCGAATCTGGTGACAAGAATATAGAGTACACTCAGAACGTTATGACGGAATATTCTAGAAGTGTGAAATGTTACCCAAGGACCAATCAACTAGACGTTGGTGGCGATCTGAACCATGATCTGAACAGTGACCAGTGTGCATAATAGCTCCAACATATAATCGACGACTACCTGGGAATGAAAAGTTTTAGCAGAGGTCCGTGCTGCACTGCTGCCCAAGGATTCCAGTTTATTGTACAGGGTAGGCCAAAAAACGTGGCACTTTTTTATTGTCCATATCTTCGCCAAATGTTAACAGATTTTCAAAATTCTTTCACTGCCCAATTCAGTGGACAATTAGTAATAAGACGGTTATTGAATATCCCACCACACCTTAACTGTGTCGCTACACTATCGTGTGAAATATAAATGAACGGAAAACCAGCAATATTAAGCAGCTTACACGCTGGTAAACGAAAAACACCGCAGACAAAAAAAACACACAGTGAATGATTTGTATGATGCTACACTGTGTTAGATCCGTTCCTTTGGATATCTGGCTAGTTGAACGATGTGTTTGTTTCTGGCATTCCTGCCTTAGCGGGGCTACCAGTTCTTTCACAGTGGTCATGTTCTCTTCATTGTGTGCATGTATCAGTCTGTTGTCAGACTCGAAATTTTGGTCGGTGTTTTGTGTTTGCCAAATCTTTTTCAATAACACGCCCAGTCTTTCTTTTTTGCAGTTTGTTTTTAGAAATTTTGTCAGTATCCTCTGAAAGTTACATTTTTGGACTGGTACACGTTCTTAATAAAAGCCTTGTCTCCACTGTTAAATGGCATGTTACATTACTAGTATGCTGTCACTGCATTAACAAGAAATTTGAGCTAATGCTCACGAGATGCGCGAAAGCCTATAGCAGTTCCGGTTCGGTAGTTTAGCTGAAAATTGGGGTGTTCACGCTACGTTAATATACAAATACCAAATTCTCTATCTGGATCGCAAACGATAGTTCCATGGCGACACCTTGTGAATGATATAGACTTGTGTTGCAGCCCAAAATCACCAAAAAATCCATAAAATCTCCTATTTTGGCGTTCAACGTCATTGAATTTGGCGCCAATCGAGAGCCAGTGTACGACTTCCTATTAGTGACTAATCCTAGGCCCTATCTCGCACCGTTTCTGAGACACAGCGACTTATTGGCCAAAAATCGCAAATTTTATCCACCACCCTCTCATTTAGCGCCCTCGTTCGGGGTGACCCCCTTCGAATTTGAAAAAATTTTACAGTTCCTGAAACTAGAGTTTTCCAGGCAGCCGACGGTGAAGATTTAGTAATCCTAGCTTGGACCATTTTTGACTGATCCACCCGTGTGACAGACAGACAGACGGACAGACAGAATTGCGATGGCTAAGACGTGCAAAAAGCAGTAGCTGCTTTCGCGTGTAAAAAGTAATATTGAAAACAAAATTCTCTGTTTTTGTTTACAAAAATCAAAAATGTATCTGGTACTAAATATAATTTAATTTTCATATAAAAATTGGTACAACTTTTTTTCAAAAATATAATTTTTGTATATGCATTACGGTATAATAATTTTGGTCCTTTTGAAAATTTATGTTTTACACGGTAGTGTAGCAACGCAGTTGGAGCGTGGTGAGATATATAATAATCACATTATTGCAAATTGTCCGCAAAGTGCGCCAGTGAAAGAATTTTGAAAATTGGTCAATTATTGGCGAAGATATTGACAAAAGTAAAGTGCCACGTTTTTTATGGCCCACGGTGTATTTTCACCTGTATTTAGACGAAGAAATACTGCTCCTCCCCATGGCTTTCACGTTTCACCTGCACGGCATAATGCCACACGGCCACGGTGATGGACGTTCATTTATCATCATAACTGTTCCAGCAGCAAAACGTGCAAAACTAGTAACTCAACAGCTGCCACCATCGATAACAACGAAAGCTGTTTTTTCCGTTAATCCGCGAGGGCTCAGACGCCAAAAGCAATTAGTACTAGCATGCATCATTTCGTTGTGAACAAATAGACACAGCGAGCAGCACATCAACTGTCACACCTGATCCAAGCAACACCTTGAGCACTCGCCGGGCTGGTAAAAAATCAGTGCAAACAGATGCTCCATCAGCATAATAGGCTGCAGCCTAAGGTCGGCTTATATACAATGCAGATGGCCCTCGATTCGTTCCGTACTCTTATAGCAGAAACAGAGCTTCTCGGCAGCGTTGTGCGCTCTACTGTTACTGTGATTACCATATACCTTACCTTACCTTCAGGGTGACCAGTTACTACTAGCTCATCGCCGAGGCTGTATAATATACGACCCAGTAAGCATTCCAGATGCACCTTATAGCAGTGGCGTATCCAGAAGTATGGAATAGGGGATAAGCAGAGGTGGGGTCTGGAGATCCCCCTCCCTAAAAAATTTTTGAGAAATTTTATGCAAAATAATACATTTTTGTACAAAATTTTTAATTGTTTTAAAATACATCCAGTCAATACGGGGCGGGGGAGGAGGCCGCCCCCTCCCTTGAATCCGCCACCGATAGCATACTAAAAGATCTTCAGCGGTTCTTGCAAACCACAAGAGTCACTGGTTTTAGCATGCACACCTCCAGAAACGAAGTACAGCTAGCACATTAGCATTTAGCATAGCATTTGTACAGAAATTGGCGTATTATTACAACAACGTCTGGCAGCTGTAACTGTAATCAACAACAGCGCATATCGGAACTGATGCAGCAAGACCCGAAACTGCAGTACTTAATGCAGCAACAGTGCAGTTTCAGTAAGTGCAATCGCCTGTTGGTCACTTCTTCTCGTTAAGCTTATCCGCTTCTCAACACAAGAATAGGCCAAAGCCACACAATACAGCTTCCGCACAAGATACGAATAGAGAATACCTAATAATATACGAAGCACCTCGAACAACGTGGATCGTTCAGAAGTGTAAATTAAATTTCAAAAACATGACCAATCCACGACGAAAATCCTCATAGAACGGCGTCTATCTGTCACACGTATAGGCTTACTCACGTGCCAGCACACTGCTCAAATGTACACAAGCTACCGCCAATACAGTGTCGAACCACCAAGCTCGGTAATACCATCTCTTCCAGTACAGTATACGACCAAACCGTTGCAGTATAGCAGTCAGGGATATTGCTGTTGATATCAATTGCAGAGACACGTACTAGGCATATATACTAGGCTGCTGTGGCGATAGAGTCTGCAGCTGCAATCTGCCTAGCTTCCAGACAGACCACCCAGCACAGCACGTAATACAATCAGCTATTATCCACGCCACACCAAGTTCACCTGGTTCAGTTCACAGAAACTCGGTTGGTTTAACATTCATAGAGAGCGTTCCTGGCTGTATATTATGCTGACTGTGACTAAACGTGGAAGTTATGTCGGCATTCCACTAATCAACCATCTATCATGCTCTGTAACCAGTCGGCAGAGGGCGTCCCACCGTGACAGCCACGTGACCCGTAAATTAAATCCCGGAAGTCAAGCTGGAAAGCGCAGTCAGAATCTACTACTACCGGCTATGGACACTCCCCTTCCTCTAGTAGTTGCCAGTTTACAGTCACTACTGACCATCGCCGACAGTCACTGCCAACTAGCGTTAAGCCGCAGCCGCAGGCAGTCTTCATATTCTGACCGACTGCTCCACAGGACACCCAGCATGCTATGCTGTGCCTGGACATGAGGCTGCAACAAAGAAATGCCACTTGGAAGCAGCTGCAACTCTGGTCTGGCTGGCAGTATATTATACTGGAAACCATCCCTACAACCTCCGACGACCTACACATGTGCAAAATTGTTACTTTCATAACCCAAAACCCAAATTAATTTTGCATCGCTGACGATGATGACCATCAGAATTTTGCCATGTTGTTTGATGATTCAACCAAATCCAAATTTTGTGCAATTATTTTGAGATTTTAAAAAGCTGTCTATAGCTCTTAATGACAACTCATCTCACCCCTCCAAGTAGTAATCACTTGACAACAACGTCGGTCAACCTGACCGGGAGACGAATCCAAGATCTTGTGATCATTGAGTCCAACGTCTTGATCATTACACTGACAGACAGATCTACCAAAAGTTTAGTTTAAATTAACTGCTATTCGACTGAGTTACGCAAAAAACATTTATTTATTTGAACACTGTGTACCAAATTTAGCCTATATTATTTAAGGTCTTTTATGTCCATCGTCATTATAAAAAAAAAGAAAAAATACTGGTAGTGCCTTTTTATGAAACACCATGTATATCACCAGAAACTATGAGCTGCATTTATGGTGCTGACAGTAAATATGTATATTTATTCACTTTCATGAAGTCATCTCCAAAAAGCCAGCCAGCCAAAAAAATAAAGTCAACCCAATGCAGAAAAATTTCTTCAGTAGAAAATGGCATCTGGAAGTCATTTGAGGTCACACATTTAGGCTCACTGGAAAGCAGACAAGGTACTTTATGTCACTGTGTAGTACAATATAGGCCTTATCTCTAAAGGTTTCAAAGATAATGCACACAGAATCATTAGGGTTGTTCAAGGTCAGCAATGTTGATAAATTGATAAAGCACATCACTAGTGCTTGTTGAAATAAGCAGCATGTGTGTAGTAATGATTGCAATCCCAGGATTGAATTCTCAACCTGGGATTCGAGACTGAGAAATTTGAAGTCCCAGGATCGAATCTTGGGATTAGGCTTTTAGATTGGTCATCATTTTGGTATCCCCAATTGACTTATTTCATGCATAAGATGTTGTGTAGGCCCTTATGGAAAATATGGCCAAACTGTACGAAGTGACGATGACTGTCAAAAATACACATTACAGTACGCAGCATGGAGTAGTACTCTGGTGCTCATAAAATACTTTATTCACCGGACAGTTAAAATACTTATTTCTATCATTTGACATGCAAAAAAGTACAATTTTAACGAATATTTATAATCCCAAAATCCCGAAACTGGGATGCCGCCAATCCTCGAACTCGGGATTGGTGAAAACAGCTGGGATATTGGGATCCCGGGATTGCAATCCCTAGTGTGTAACTATCTGCAATTTTCACAATAGATGAGCCAATAGTGGCAAAATAATGTTTTTTCAGTGAGTACCTCTCTTTGACGCCTTTGTTCGAGGGGCACGTAATTTTGTCACAAAAAACTAGAGTCCTTGTGGCAGCCCACAGCGCAAATTTTGTAATTCTGGCTTGCACCATTTTGATACAATGCAGCAGTGTGACAGACAAATGGACAGGCAGAGAGACAGATGCCCAGGCGATGGCTAAGACGTGGGAAGCATTCTGCTGTCGCACTTAAAAATGGGATGAATTGTTTCACTAAAACAAGATAACTAGGTTCGGAAACTGTACTTTATTTTAAATTATTCAGACTGCACACGAGATGTTACTGTGCCATTGCTGTCATCTTACTTGTCCCCCAAATTCTGCTGTGCAAAAAGTGAGGTGAAAAAGTCAGTCTGTGGGTATTTTGTGTATTTTGTATTTTGTGGATTACGTAATGGAATGCAGAATGCGGAATTTTGAAAATGTGCAGTTTGCGGAATTTTTGTTGCAGAAAAAGCAATGTGGAATTAAGTACACTATTTTGCAGAGTTAAAATTGTGGAACGGAAGCAACAGACACCACACACACAGAGCATAATAAATGCAACAGGTAACGTATGCAACGCAATGCATGCTGCAGATGCAACGAACGGAATGCATCAGACGAACGCTATGCACACAATGCAATGCAACGAACGCTTTGGACAAGACTTGTGTCATTGAGTTTGTTCACTGTTGCATATTTGCTTATGTATTTTCTTGTCTTGCCTCAATAGCTGATGCAAGCAATGCAATGACCAAAATGTGAGGATACACACGTTGTCTTTTGCCTTGCATTGCTCTGATGAGTCGCATCTGTTGCATTTGTTGCACTGCCTAGGTAGCATCCGTTTCGTGCGTTGCATTCATGATGTTAGCATGGACCAGAAACCATGTCTGTTGCGACCTACCGTAACTTGATTATTTGTGAATTCTGCTGATTGCGGAAAATCTGTCAAGAGAAATTTGCAAACGTTCCGCAGCCGAAATTCCGTAAAATACACCAACCATCAGCCAGCTGTAAAAATGTTGGGGACATGTCCCACCCCTCCCCGCGGTGGTTGCCCACTGGTACATCACACCAGATAAAAGAGGTACATGTAAATTGCGTCCAGTAGATGAACTATTCGAATGCATTTTTGTGATTTTGTGATTTTACCAGACGCAAAAGCATTTTATCAACACCGGCCTGCAGGTGCAACATGTATCTCCGCAGTTCGCAATGAAATCAGTTTTACAGAGTAAGTACAACTATTTCTTACACAACCACAATCTAAGCAACAACTGTGAACGATAGCAGGTTGCTGAAACCTAGCCTTTTGTCGTACAAAATGAAGAAATTAACAACCAAACACTTCACTTCACTCTGCTACTCCACAGTCGTTGCCACGCCCACTAACGTAACGTAATATCCGCGCACTACCAGCAGCAGCTGCTGCAGCAGGCAAAGCCTGCGTCCAAACGAAGCGCTCACTAGATTCATGTTCCATCTTTCCGCGCGGCAAGTACCTGCTAACGTTCATACAGTCAAAGTCTTCGGCCATAATCCATTTGTCATCTAACCCAATGCTCGATTTAATGGTCGGCAGGGCCGGATTTAGGGGGGGGGGACCCAGAGGGCCCCGGGCCTCCCACCAACAGGGGGCCTCCCACAAAACCCCTCGATTTTTAAAACCCTGTAATTCGATACCCAATCCCTTTCTGAAATCCCAAATACGCCACTGGGCCCAGGCCTCCCACCAGGGGCCCCAGGCCTCCCACTAGCTAAATCCGGCCCTGATGGTCGGCCGTCAGGAATCTTAGCGTTTTTCCATTCGTATTTTTTTCTGCTTCTTTTCTCGTGCTTTGTCTGGAAATTTTCTGCCAATTTTATCACTAACCGACTGTAGAAGACGCTGCAGCTGCGAGATCTTTGGTGACGTCAGATGGTCGAGCGACGCGCTTCACGGCCGGACTAGCCGCTGTTGCTCCCGCCGACCCTGCTGCCGTCGGACCCTTCTTGATCAGCGACGTCCGAAACGACGAACGAATCCGCCTGGACCGGCGGAAGCGCGTCCGCTTGAAGAAGTTTTCGACCATCCGTGGACTGAACATCGTCGTCAGTATGTTGAGATGTGACTGCACTTGAATGCACTAACAAACACGTCTGGCGGAAACGAGTTGCCGGAAACTCCCACCTGCGGCTAAAGTTACCTGCTCGCCAGTGGTTACGACGGACGCGTGATTGCCGATTAATTACTCAGCCGAGAGCCTCGCAGCCACACTACACGCTGCAGCTGGCGGTGTCTAATGGAGAAGTCACACGTCAGTCACTGACCGCTGGTGGACAGACCAGATCGGCAACGAAATACGATCGCTTCTCCTCCCTAGTGGTAGTGACAGGCTCGCGCTGCGATCCGCGTCAACGTCGCAAAGTCGTGCTGATAGTACGGTATTCGAATTATTCGTGAATATCGGGCATTCTATCTGCCAATTCCTCTGCCCTTTTCCGCCGCTGCCCTAACAAATTCGTACAAATGAATTTGAGTGCTTTCGTCAATCGGGTGAGGATGTATTAGCGATCACCGCACCGCACAAAGACTGCACAGTAGTCGATCGACGGTCGACGACAAGAAACAAGCGACTTAGCAAGTCTACAAAGTGCTAACTGCAGCCTGACAGCACTGCATCCACAGACCGAATACACCAAGCAGCGAGCGTAGCTGCAGCAGTCGAACCGACCGAAGAATGTTTTATTAGCGCAAGCGCTCACATAAACAACGTTGGTCTGCCTGCCGCGGTTCAAATTGACGCAAGTCTGCGATGACGAGTCGTGCCCTACAACGACGATCGAGTACACCGCCCTATCAGCCAGCCAGTCAGTCTGTCTCTCCCCGGCGTACTGCACTGTCGTCGATTCGACTGGTGTATGCCTCATTCCCCCACGTTCTGACGTTGTCTGGCGTTTCGGCCATGTGGCATCACAGCGGCATTGCATTGCAGTATATGGCGGACGTTGAAACAGCGCTAGGAGTAAGACAGACAGCCTAGAGCAACAGCTGACCGCCTGCTGTGTCAATGCTAACAAACGCCATTTCACTGCAAGCTCGGCAGCGCGGTGTCGGGTTGCGCACGCAGAATGCTGTAGCCATCCAGCTGACCAGTTCAGTTCACTCAGTTCAGTTGAACGAGTCAGTCATCCGCGCTCGTTGTCATGCGAACCGCACTGACGCCCGTCAGGATCGCTCAGTGAACGCCCGTGATGCCAACCCACCGACTGCTTCCTCCTTCCAGCGTTGGTATCAGATCTGGACGGCTAGCCGCTAACAAGCTGTCAAGTGTCCCTCGACAAACTCTAAAATTAGTCATCAGTCAAATTTGAAATTTCTTTATAGTGCCGCCGCCGCATATGCCTAATCATACGGATTTCGAGGCTATTCAGCACAGTCAGCAGCCAGCTGACTGACACAGTCAATTGCAGTAGATGATAAAATAGTATCCTTTGTTCGAGATCGCTTTCCAAGAAATCTGTCTGTAAGAGGAATAAGATGAGCAAAATGTCTTGCTGTCTTGAAATAAACGAGTAGCATGCCGACTGCGGTTGTGCAAATAGCGGTTTGACGTGGTAGCGCCAGCAGCTTTCACGTCGGGTTACACTAGACGTAATTAGATCTATAAACATCAGAGCGGCCGAACTGCTGTGAGGTCACTGGCGTCATTACTGCGGTACGGGAGGAGCGTGAGACGTAATGCAAACCAGCGTGCTGTCCACTACTTAACGCCGCGCATGCCATGACGCCATCGCTCCGCAGCAAGTCGGCAATGAAACCCTGTGGCGATGTAGCAGACGGCTGGATCAGACTGCTGGCTTTGGACGCCGCCACACGATACCTAAATTGTGTCCAGCTGCTGACCTAGGTATACATGTATTCCGTAATGCCTTTTCATCATCTTTAAATCGAGGATGAGTCTGACACTTTCATGACGTGCTTCATAAACCAGTGATATCGCATGTTCGTTGACTGGAGCAACAACAGCAGTGAAACCACACTGTGTCTCAGAAAAAGTGCATGTAACAAATTTAGATACTCTAATGCCTGATCATGCAACAAAAGGCCTGTGAAGACGGACGTATGGGCGGGGGAGGCGTTCAACGAGTATGATCAATTAAACTGCCCCCATTAGTAGGGACCAACCAAATTCACGGAAAAAAATGCATGATTTCACGGCAGAATTTTTAAAATGTGTCAAATTTCACGGAAAATTCACGGAAAGAGTTTTGCAAATTCACGGGCCCCACAGACCTTATTTCGAGGTGCTGCGCTATTGCAAACGAAGAAATTTCAGAACAACGAATATTTACTACACTAAGTCAAGACTCAAGACAGTCAATGTCAACTACTTAGTGCTGAAGTGCAACACGTA
>Ga0056128_1001273_pt1 | contig 27526 bp, 23 predicted proteins | sample WorMetLIZISLAND2_FD_71113 | JGI IMG/M metagenome (GOLD analysis project Ga0056128, IMG submission 71113) | Marine gutless worms symbiont microbial communities from Max Planck institute for Marine Microbiology, Germany - Olavius geniculatus... ... | reverse complement strand
TTTTTCTTTTCTTTTTTTCTTATCGATATTGTAACGATTATGCTCTGTTATGTTCTGTTTTTGCAATGGCGTTTGACCGTTGTTTAATAAAAGATTACTTACTTATATCTTTATGTTAGTTGAGTGAGCTGTCATTTGCCAAAGTTTCAAATTGCTCAAATGATAAGCCAAGACTATAATTTTATTACTTACAACTGTAAATGGTCGCCATTTATAGCAGTTGTGTGAAAATATGCCTGGTCAAAAACCCAGCGACAATGTTGTCAGAACCAGATTTGACTAGATCTATAAAATGGGTGGTTATGCCTAACTTTCTGGAGCTAAGTCCAAAGTATGGGTTATACCTTGAAGTGTTGTTAAAACTGCACTATCATTTTTTGGCTGTACAAGACTGATTAATGCAGTGATGTTTGTGCAGATAAGTCAGTGCAGCCAGCTTAGTTTATTGTCACTGCGTAACAACAATCTGTCTTCACTGCCACCAGAAATGGGCAGCATGCACAATCTACATGTATTAGATGTCGTCGGAAACAAGTATCTGTGCACATCAATATCTATGAATTATTTATTATTTACATTAGCAAAAGGAGCTAGCATGTGTCTCTCTGCTTTTGTTTATGTCTGTCAGATTACTTGAAAAATATTGAACAGATTTGTGCATTATGAGGTCTAAGTCTGATAACTCTGTTTGTGTTTTCACCAGTTTTTATTCCAGTAGTTTATCTATATTTTTATATAAATTGTATACATGGTACACAACAAAAACTTTAAACGCAAAACCGGTAATGCTTTTTATTTGGTAATCAGCAGTGATATTATATCTTGGCAGAAGTTTGTCCGATCTAACTGCTTCTTGTTATATTATCACTATTATTGTGTTACAATTGACAGTACGGTAATTTGTTTGTTTATGTGTGTTTGTACATTTATGTATGTTTGTATGTTTGTGCATAATTGACATCTCATATCTGTGCATTTAATTCTACATTTCACTGCTGTGTGTTGCAGTCTTGAGTAGCTAAGTAAGTGAATAATTCCAGTGATATTCCAGTAACTAAAACTCAAATTGATACTGAAATGATTGATTTCGGTAAAACTCATACTGAAACTACTGCTGAAAAGATTTTAAATTCTGATAATATATAGATGTAGAAATGATCATGAAAAAACTTAACTGAAAATGTAATAGAAGTGATTTTGAAAATTGATACTGAAATGACTGGTTGGCTTTGCCTGAAATTTTTCCAGTGCGCTTCACTTATTTACTTATTTACTGGCACCAGCGGCAGTTTTTAGTTTTCGCTATTTTTCAACCCAATTTAGCATCACGGCCTCACAGCTCTGCGACCGCAGGGTCAATGCTCATCTCCATTTTCTGCTCTGGGCTGGCAGCGAACTGCATAAACTGCTCATATATGGTATAGGCCACACCTCTTCGATATATTTCTTTTACCTGCTTGGTGACAGGGGCACATGTGTGTGAACAACTTGCCCAGAGTTGTTACATTATAGTAGAATGGCTATTGACCCAGCTTTTGTGAGTGTGGGTGTTCATGCATTTAACAAGGTTTTCACACCTAAAGAAAAGTCCTGACAAATCTTGATTTTTTTCTTGATTTTCCAGGCCCTGGAAGTCTTGAAAAATGAAAATTTTGGATAGCTGATGAATTTAATGCTAGTAAGCTGGCAGTTTGAGTTAACGAACTTAATGTTGATAATTAAGTTGTCAGTTGTGTCAATAAAAAACTGTAACTGAAGTGATGTAAATACTTATACTGAAACTGAACTGTAATGATTTCTAAAAGACTTTATAGAAACTGAAACTGAAAAGAATTCAGATACTGTATAGAAACTTATATTGTAATGATTGAGCTCAAACGTTTTAGAAACTGAAACTGAAATGATTTTCAGAACTGGAATAATACTGAATAATTCAAGCTGGACTGAATTTTGTGGGGACTTAATTAGGGTACATTGGTGTATGTGCTTTAAGCAAAGATAGGATAGGCTGATTTCTGAAAGTAATATGTTTTAGCTGGCGGTCTATTTTCCTCTGGCTAGAAGATTAGGTTTTTATTCTGATAGTAGCTCATTGAGCAATCCCATGCATACTGCCATCATTGCTGTTCTTACACCTTAAGTTTTTTATGTATTACTTTGCTGGGATTACGTCTTAAGCTGAAAAATGAATAAGTTGAGCAATTTCTTTGTTGGAGATATGTTAACGTTATCAGTTGTTGCCAGACTCTGATATGATTATACATCTTTGTGCAGATCCATAGCTGTTTTTGTGAGAGCATTATTTGCCATCTAATGACATTTTATTTTTCAAACAAGATTCCACAGTCATCATTTTGATGAGTACTATCAACTTTCTGTTTGAGAAACCCCCAGTAGCAATCAATTTTATGAAATACGCATGTTTGAAATACACTGGCCTTTCTGAGGCCAGTTACATTCATGATAACTTTGATTGAGTGTTAGAATGCAGTTATGACAAGACAACCATAGTGTAGTGTGGGAGCATGTCAGGGGATAAACCGGAAGCTATGTTTGACGATGTGTGTATGTGTATGTGTTTTGTGTGTTCATGGGCTTCGAGCCTGCTACTGAAGATAAATAAATAACAATAAATAAAATATACGCAGGCTAAGCCGACTGCCGGTGAGTCTTGCCGCGTGTAAACTGAAAGCTCTCTGGTTGTCTGAGAACCAGTCACAGCCACTGCTTAAGTTTCAGCTTAGTATTGATCCTATCAGCACGGAGAGGTTCTTGACCTGCGTTCTGCTGCCACAGCCAAGATTTGCCAACATTCCAGATAGTACGTCATGTGCAGAAACGTTTTATTTTATTTCATGTTTAAACACTTTTAAAAGTGGTTTTGTTTGCTGAATTCAGCACTGTGGCATCATTAGTTTGGCATTGGGAAGGACATACATCATGCTAAACATCACAGTGTAGATTTCTCTTTAGGTGATTTCTTTCTAACTCATACACAGTGTAGATGGATTGATTTATTTAACAGGAGGACACAATGTAAATAAGTATTTGTAAATTGCTTGTAGATGGCCCATTTCAACAAAAATGAACTGTTTACAACTTGTGTTTCAAATCTAATCTAATCTAATCAAAAAAACAATTTGTTATAGCGCCAGCCAGTGTCGCAATGTTAATTTCCTATCAGAAGTGCCGTGTTGGTGCTGACCTGTTCTATGTGTGGTAGATGAAGGTAAACAGTTCAGTTTTAAGCATAGTATGTGTAGTAACTATTGAGTTATTGCTAATGGCATCAATTTAGTGTGCACCAATATGTGAATGTGCGAGCAGAGAAAGATGATGACGTCATGCAGGCTGATGCTGTGGCTGTCATACAAGATGTGCGGAAAGCAAGTGGGGATGCAGCGGTGAGTGATTTCACTCTGCATTTAGCCCTAACTGTTTCTGCTGAGCATTGGATTGATGGTTGGACCATGGCTGCTGATTTACATAATTTTTGGACGTAATTGTTTAGATTTATATGCCAGTGAATTCAGTTTTTTTGGTTGATTTTGAATTATCCCGGATTAAGTGTCATATTTAGCATTTGGCAAAGGGCAAGCACACTCTGCATGTTCACCTATAACTGGGATCTGGGAATGGAATTCCCATCGGGATCCAGGGGCAGAGCCTCTGGTCAGCGGTCAGAGGGGCACAACCCTCCTGAAGCTGAAACACTTTTAGCTTTTGGATGTTCAATGGAAGTGGCAAATTTGCCACCTTTTTATAAAATTTATCAACTGCAAGGGGACATGGCAGATTGACACCCTGCCCCCGCTCTCCATTAAATTTGGCACTTTGAGAATTCTTCATCAAGAGGATATAGGATGTAAACTTTTTTGTTATATGTCAGCAAGTCATGAATGCATTTTGGTGAAATTTTATGGAGAGGTATAGAGTAGCATCATGTTCACCAGCTGGCAGTACTGTTTTAGTTGAGTTTTGAGATCTCTGATCGCTTTGAACAAATAAAGACGAAACTAGTTGATAGCGTGTGTAGCGTATATTTGCTGAGTTGCTGTGGACTGTTTCTAAGGAGCTTCGTGCAGAGAAGGTTAAGACGGTGATAACAGCAGCGGGGTTCAAGCCACCAGTGGTGGCCGGATTTGACAAGGTTTCACTGCAGCTGATGAAGTCTGTTCAGACTGAAGTCCGAGGGTCCATGACTCAGCACCATGTTGGCGATGCTGCTGCTGCTGCTGCCACTGCCACTGCTGGTGTTGAAGATAGTAAGACGGAGTGTGAAGAACTGGTGCTGCAAATCACTCGAGATGCTGGCATCGGTCTTGGCATGTCGGTGGCTGGCGGCGTGGGGACAACACCATTCAGAGATAATGATGAGGTACAGACTGGATCTGTGCTGTTTGTTATCACAGTTAGACATCTGAACGCATGCCCAAAAATGTAGTGGGTTTTATTGGTTTTCTTAAAGGTCCATGGCCATGGTCAAACTTACTTGTGAAATTTATGTAGATCTGAATTAGACATTTCATCTTGCATATATATAACGTTGATTTAAGCTTTATAAATATATGAAAATAAGGCACAAATTGTAACAAAATGCGGCGTTACGTTACGTTGTGCAAAATAATCTATCTAGGTCAGTGGCCAGAAGTGACGTCACTGTGTGTACCCAGTCAGTGTTTACAATTAATTTTAATATTTTTAATGGCAAAAATACTGTTTCGCATGACAACTGCAGCAGTATGTAGGTGGCAATGTGATTTTATAATGGTTATGTTTCTGTGCGTATTTTACGTTGACTACGGGTACATGCGGTGACGTCATCAGCCTGTCAACACAGCGTCTCGTTTTCTGTGTCGTTTTCGTAGATCGTCGATTTCAAATATAAGTTTCTTCGTGTTGATAAAACGCTGGGTGCTGATATTACTGTCAAAATTCTCAGAAAATTGTGCTGTTGTAGGAAAATGGTAAGTTAATTTTGGTGTCCATGGACCTTTAACCCTGCTCACAATAGACTTAGTAGAGAGATTGTCCTGTACATTTTATTATTTTTATGTACAGGCACATAGCTGATACTGTGCATGGTTGCTAATTGTTATATTGGAGCCTCCGATTTTTCCACTATAGTTACTAGTATGTTCCTTATCTCATCGTTAGGCTGGGCAGCAGAAGCTGTCTCAATTCAGCTCAATGCGCAACTACTAGTGGGTCTTCTCAAAGATTAACAAGAAATTTGATCTAATGCTCACAAGATGCGCGAAAGCCTACAGCAGTTCCTGTTAAGTAGTTTAGCTGAAAATTGGGGTGTTCACGCTAAGTTAATATACAAATACCAAATTCTCTATCTGAATCGCATAACAATAGTTCTGTGGCTCCACCTTGTGAATGATATAGACTTGTGTCGCAGCCCAAAATCGCCAAAAAATCCATAAAAACCCTATTTTGATGTTCAAGGTCATCCAAGGTCATTGATCTCGGTGGCATCCGAAAGCCAGTGTACGACATGTGTGACAGACGGACGGACAGACAGAATTGTGATGGCTAAGACGCGCTGAAAGCAGTAGCTGCTTTCGCACGTAAAAATAACTTTGAATTTTGCTTAAAAGTCATTGACGGTCATTAGGTATGCCAGGTATTGATAGCTGCTGTTTGTGTTTACGTAGACAGTTAATGCAAAGATATTTCTGATTGTATACAAATATGCTCACAACACATATTGTGGATGTATGCAGGGTATCTTTGTGTCACGAGTGATAAATGGAGGTCCTTGTTGTAAAGCTGGTTTGCGTGCTGGTGATAAACTCTTATCAGTGAGTAATTTGTTTTGCTTTTGTTTGTTTATTATTGCGCTTAGTTAATCATTTTAGTCATTCGTTCCTGTGCCATTAAAGGCATTTGTTATGTGACAGGTTCTGTGATTTTGTCAGTTTGTTCCTCTGTTTAGCTGTCTGTTGGCTCGATAACACAAAAATTTATGAATGGATTTCAGTGAAATTTTGTGGAGGGTTGACTCTGGCCCAAGGAGACACTGGTTAAATTTTGGAGATGATTCGGAGTTTTTCCACATGTGGACATAAGTCTTGTTGCTGCAAGTTATTGCTGTTGTTTGCAGAAGTTCATTATTGTAATTTTTTTATAGCATGAAGTGAAGATTATGTTTTCCATTGTCCGCAGCTTGTGTTGATGTTATCAATTTTAGCATGTTGACACAGTTTGAAGACAAAGCAAATAGTCTTTTTTGCATGTAGTGATTAGAGTTTTATTAGTGTAAGTTGGTTATACCATTGCTATATCATTGGACTTTTATTATACTATATTGTAGTTTTGCAAATTGTTCAGGCCTGTGTTCTGGCATGTTTTAGTGAACGAATATTAATTGATTGATTGTTGTAGTATGAAGTGAACTTAACATGTTCACAGTCTGTTGTTGATAGTGTGAGTGGAGCATGATGTCTTAGGTGAATGGACACAGTTTGGTGGGTTCAAGTCACCATCACGCCATTTATATCTTGAAGTCAGCGGGTTGTGACATTGTCGTCATTGTCAGTCGACATAGTATTGTTCGACAGTCTTCGAATCTCACCGAGCCACTCAGAACTCCTTCTTCATTGGTGAAGATCGGAGCCCAGCAGTCAACTGCGAAGAAATGTGAAAGCAAAGAGCATCTAACTGCTGTTGATGCCCAGTCTAGTCAGAGCCACTGCCCCTTGCAGACCAGCAAAGAGCATTTAACTGTGGTCAATAGATGGACTAGTTTGGGTCATTCAACTGATGTGCATAACCGAACCAGTCTGTGTCATCGCACTGTGTGGAGCAGGATAGAACAGTTAACTGTTGTTGATGGTGAGGCTAAGCTGAGTCATTGCCCCTCATCCAGCAGCAATCGTGGTTCACAGCATGGAGCAGTTGGTAGGGGGGCACTAAGGTCATCATCAACGTCAAGCACACTTAAACAAGATGTTAATGATGGAAGCAATGATGCTTCTGTTTCACTTCACTCGTCACGTGCTCTCCAAGATTCACAAGCACGAGATCAGGTACCGGTAACGTTTTTTTGCTTTGACACTTTTTTTATATTGCTTTATTTGCAACACATCGCTTTAGTTTTTTTTCATACAGTTGGTTCAGTGAGAGAAAGGCCATTTGTGTGGCCTGTGGAAATCTTCCATCAATCATTTCCAGAAGTTTATTTTTTGGGGCTGGCCTAATGTAAAGAAACTCTGGAAAAAATGGGCAGGTTAGACAGAAGTGGAGACTAATATAGTGGAAACACTCTGCTATGTATACACACGTGCACTTTCAACTCATTTTCAGTTAATTCATGATGTGATTTTAATTTATCAATATTATGGAGGTCGCCATATTTTTTTTACTCTACTTCGTTCTTTTATTCGTATCTTCTTGAGATTATTATATAAGTTGCTGCTTTGTCGTTGTTTGGTTTTAAGTTTTTTTATGGTTTTGTTTATAGTTATTGGGGCTATTTTTGTAATCTCTGTGTCTTTCCAGGGATGCCATTATGACTGTCAGCTAACGCAGGTAGGCTTACACTATGGCTATGGCTATGCATATGTTGCAGTTTTTCGGTGTATTTGTACAGCTGATTAAGACAACATTGTATCGCGGTAGTGATGGGCTGGGCCTCAGAATTGCACGATTAAAGAACCACAATGCAACACCTAACAGTACTGCTCACGAGGTGAGTGGTCTGTGCTTTTGCATACGTTGATGGCAAATCATTTTGGAAGTATAGATTGATGATGAGTACCAAAGTCAACCAATTGAAAACTTTTTGTGGCGAAATCCGAAAAGATTACCGCTATTTAAAATTTGCATTACTGTCACCAGTGTAATCGTGCAAAAGTGTAATAATTTGTATACTTTTTATAGCTGATATAATAGTTGTTTGATTTTACGATAGCAGGATTATTCATAATGTTTTTAACAAGTTGTTGTGTGATACACCTTGTGAGTTGAGACAGAAGTAATCTGCTTGATTTTGGGGGCATACATGAGCACTACGAAATCTGACCTGAGACCTTTTAGCAGCTTCACATTGTAAAAAAATGTTTCAGTTGGATTTTGACTGCTTTCTACACTGTGAGCCAAAAGTACATAATACAGTATTTTTGTCAAACATTTAAAGATTTTTTCACTGATAGGAAATTGCAAGAAGCTGATGCCACCACTTAGTACTCGCACTTACAATAGTATGATGTCGTATTTTTTGACACATGATATAGCTGTTTTTGCTCTAACCTAATCGTTACTAGTTTTTTTTATCTTTTGTTTATAAGTAGTAGTTTTACTTTATTTCTTTTCACATCAATGAAGTTGATGCATGTTTCAGTATACGTACATATCTCACATAATGGAAGGTGGAGTTGCTGACAAAGATGGCAAGTTAAATGTTGGTGACAGGCTTATCTTGGTGAGTTAGATGCGGCAATTAAACATGTAGTGTGAGTAGGGTTTAAAGCTCCCGTAACGTTACCGGTAACTTACAGTAAATTACGGTAAGGTAAAATTGCAAAATTACCGGTAAATTACAGACTGCACATCAAAGACTTAAATTAGACATTTAATTTTACACACATTAAGTGCCATAATAGTCCAATCAATTTGATTTTGAAACTAAAGCGCCAAAGTCGTCTACTTACGTATGTTAACAGCTATTCTGAGACTTTCAGCGGGATGCACTTCTGTTTAAGGTAAAATATGGGTAATTTACTGGAAATTTAGTGGTAAATTACCGGTAAATTACCGGTAACGGTATCATTCCCAATCTTACCGGTAATTTTCAAACACTAAGTGTGAGCTGTGGGGTGAAGGCTTATTTTAGTGTGGCTAATTGGGGTGCTGGTATATCTTCATGCTGCACCACAGATCCAATTGTTGAATAGCCCAGACACGGATGATGATGATGATGATGATGAAAGACGAATTAACCTTAGCGTGGCGTTAAGTCCTAAGACTACAAGGACACGTAACAATAAGATGACCGCATAATGCGCTGTGGTATCATTAGCTTATTCCAATCAGTTGCCAACTTGCCAGTTAAAATAATTCTTGTCATGAGTTGTGTAGGCAGTATTTGCACTGTAATTTATTACATCCATTTCAGAAAGAAATTATGTGATGGGATATATGTGTCTGTTTTTTTTTGTTAGCTGGATTATTAAAAATGTTAATTACGGATTTTGATGAAATTGTGTATAGCGGTTAGACATGGCCTGAGATGGAAAGGAAATTTTGTAAACACACCTTTTGGTGGCAATCCAGAATCTTTTTTATTGATTGTGAATCATTATCCAGGATGCTTTGCCATTGGTAGATAAAGCAGAAGCTGAGATGTGTCATCCCTGCTGTACCAGTATTGATGTGATCTGACTTTGATGTGGTTGCAGGTAAATGATCACAACGTGACAGCTGTAGCACACAGTCAGATTGTTGACCTGCTGAAAGTACAGCATTCGGGAATCAACATCGTCGCTCTGCGTTCAACCAGAAACCACCGGCATGATGTTGTCATTGATAGTAGAGATGTTAGTTGTCTAGCATTGCCAGCCGACGTCAAACACAATCCGTCCTGCCTCAATATTGGCCCGGGTACATTGTCACCAGTTGTCAGTAAAGCCAATCCGTTGCATCGCAACATTAGTGCATTGTCGCCAATTGACAATAAAGCCACTGATGGTAAGGCTAGTGCTACAGAGAGTGTCAGCAATGAAATGGTCAGTAAGTCTGCTACGTCGTTGCCGCTAGTTCAGCGGATGTCGCGTACACGGGACTCTGTCATCAAGCGAAGCAAGACTGGTAATTGTGTTTCCGCCTCAGTGCCTACACCATCGTCACTGTCGACATTGTCATCCTGCCATGTGTTGAGCGAGTGTCATGTCGTGAGGAAGACAGACTGTTCCATCAACAACGTTACTCCCAACGTTACTGCAGATGTGACTGATAAACATTTGCTCGAAGTGAAGACAGCGATGGATTCTTACCCGGTTGAGGTTTGTGGGTGATTACAGCCATATTTGGCATGTTTGTTTTTATTGTGTTTGCCATTACTGTGTATTAACTAAGGCGCCAGGACTCAGCAGAAAGAGTTGAGTGCATTAGATGCAAATAGTATATCGATCAGAATGTGTTAAGTAGTTGATGAGAGCCATGTGCTTTCAGTGTACTTTTGTCAACATTTTCAACTTAGACTACATTAAATGAGGGATAGATTGTTGACAGACATTGATCAGTTGATTGTCAGTTGACTGAATAATGTATAAAATTGATGAATAGAAACATGAATGTTTATCGATGATTACTAGTGTCAGTCTTTTTAATTGATATTTGACTACAAAATAGTGATTAATTTTTGTGAAGTTAACTGTTGAATTGCCTTTAATTGTTATCAGCTGTAAAGTATATAAATATATTGATCAGTGAAAGTTAATTTGTTTTAGTAGTAGTGTTGCTTTTATTTTAGATGCCAGACAGTTGAGTAGCTGGGTGGCAGAACTAGGAGAATGTTTTGTGTTTGCAGAGACTGACCGTTGCAAAGGTTGGTGGCACATTGGGACTGAGTATCGTTGGAGGCTTTAACAAAGTCTGTCATCCGTTTGGCATCAGTGAGCCTGGCGTTTTCATCTCTAGAGTACGTCAGATATTTTTTTTGCTTTGACTACACATTCATTATTTACTAAGCATGTCTTCTGAAGTGCAGCGTTATACAAAGACTGTTTTTAGTTGTTTTTTTAACATGTCAGTATGTTTTGCATTGTGTTTACAGCAGTTTGTCTGTTAATTGCTTTAATAAAGACTATCATCATCATCATTACTACAATTACTGCTACAATGTTGGATGTTGATGATGATGACGTTGATGACGTCAGCAACGACACCATCAATTAATGGCATAAAAAGTGAACGTAAAAATGTAAAGTCCTTTCCAAGCCTTAAGGCCCATTGGGTGATGCTGATCTTCGTTTCCTTAGCCCTCAGCCAGACACCAGTTTTTACACTGCAAGACCATGGATATGGGGTTAGTGCATCGCACGGTGTGCCTGTTTACGTCCCAGCTTTCGCTGGTACTTATTGCGCCTACCCACGGAGGGATGGCCAAGCTCAGTTGACCTGGGTGGCTGATTACATACCGGGATGGTCACCCATCCAAGTACTAACCGGGCCTGGTGTTGATTAACTTTGTTGATTTAATCAATGACGCTACCAACTGAGCCAAACCACTGCAAACTAATTGTACTGTTTTCTGTAGTTCGTGTTCATATTTAAGCTTACTGCATTTGGCTACACTTGAATTCGTCATAAATATACAGATCATATTTTATGTCATTTTAAATATAAGAAAAAATACTGAAATGAAGTTGAATAGCATCATTTGAGCAGTTATCTTAGTAGTATAATTACTGGCTTGAGTGCAGATATAATTTATATGATTCGTGTATTGTAACTTGTACTTCCATTGCATGGCATTGCTTCATTATTTCGTCGTATTTCTATGTGTATTGTATTATATGGCACGGCATTGAATTGCAGATAGTCCCCAATGGTCCGGCTGCGAATATTGGACTGCGTGTTGGTGATCGCATTCTTACGGTAAGTAGCTTGCACATGTTGCCGAGTCACATGTACACTAATTCACTATTAGTATTTAGTGTTATTTCCTTGTTATTTTATTTGTATTTTCATTTTATAATACTTTGCTGTTTCTACAGGTGGCTAAGAAAAGAACACAGTCGTTGGCGGTGGTTTGAAGTTCTAGTTGCTATTAATTTATAACAGATTCTTCACATCAGATGGCATGATTACATTTCCAATGACAAAGTCCTACAATGTACCAGTTTTTTTGCGGCTTTATATGTTGTTCGCAAATGAAGGCTGGGATTATTCGGGCACGTTACCAGACTCGGTGATGATGTCCCAGCAAACCAGATCTTTTGGACCCATTGCAGATCTCAAGATCGCTCTGGAACTGGTGGAGGACAAATCGTTTTGGTGACAAGTTGCAATGGTGGGATGCTATGGCTGAACACCATGCGTCATGATGATGATGCTGATGATGATGATAATGTTAATGTTTCTGTCATTGTGATTAGGTGAATGGCGATGATTTGCATCAGGCAACGCATGAGAAAGCCATTATGAGTCTCACACAATCAACGACAGAAGTACACCTTGTAGTGCGCCATGATCCACAACCGGACGGCTTTCAGGTGAGTTACACAACCAACCACCAGGTCTACTCAGCCCTCTATCCATCCATGGTAGGTAAATTAAGTACCAGCCTGCCTAGCTGACGTTAAGGTGGGGAGTGTTTATTTGTCTTAACTGCCAGGTAACACTGTGTGATCTCGTATGGCAGGTGATGTTCCATGGCTCTGAAATAGGTTTCCATATGCACTTTTTAACCCACTGAACCTTTCACAATCAACCTGATAGCATGGCGGCTATTGCATGAGTTATGCACAATCTGTTATGTTCAATCTCTGTCTCAAAAAACTTTGGTTTTGGGGTTGTTCTTTTTCTCAACATCGGCAGTCTTGGCTTTATTCTCACATTTTTATCTCCACCAAGTGTGAACGTAGTGAATATTGGAAGAGATTAAGAGATTGGTCGTTCTGTCCGTTTGTGTGTGTGTCCATCATTATTTCGCTTGGTGGAGATATGCACTCTTACGAGCGCCTTTTAGTTGGTCTTATTCTTACTTTGAAATTTTATCATCACAAGTTACATGCTGGTCGTAGCTTACTCATGAATTGGCTGAAGTATGCAAAGACCATTCTAATGGATACCATGGCCGTCTTTGCATCGATCTAATGACAGTATTGTGCAGTCTTCAGTGTTGGGCTCCTTCTCAAGCTTACTGCATGGCGATGCATGATAATTGATTATTGGCCCAATAGTCAGCTGATTTTCTAATAATTAGTTTCGGATTAATCAGTATCAAGTTACTTCTGTGGAGTAGGCCTATTTGGTCTTACATACAGCACTGGTGCTGCAGCAGTTTTGGATTGTAGTTACTACATCACTAAATCTATGGCTTCGTCTTGGTCTTAAATTTTGTCTGTTTCTTTTTGATCTGTTTTTTTTTATTTTGGCATGGTAAATTTGAATTTTGTTGGGAAAAGGATGTGTCATTTTTTGTACTTTTTAATTACCAGTAATCTGTTTAAAAATGCAGTTCGTTATTGATGCATGTTGGCTGTAGTTGTCTTTAAATTTAACTAGACTAGATGGAAAGCTAAATTAAACTAAAAACTAAACTAATGATGAACTATACTAACCTGACCTAATCAAAGCTAAGCAAAGCTGTACTAAGCTAATGTTGTCTGACAGGAGATAACGTTGAGCAAGTTTCCTGCTGAGAAGTTGGGAATTTCAATTCGAGGTGGCATTGACAGCATGTGTGGGAACCCACATGATGACACTGACAAGGGGATTTTTGTCTCAAAGGCAAGAATTAGCTGGTTTGGTTTTGAAAAGTTTGTAGTGTGTTGAGCGTGACTGATTCATAGGTCATTAATACTGCTGGTGCCACTGGATTACTGGTACACACACACACAGTTACACTGTGGAGTGGCATTCCAATGGGCCTGAGGTTCAAAGTTACGCTAATTGGGTAATAGGCTGACTGGATGGGTAGTTACCATTCGCATTCTTTATGTCAAACGATATCTCAGGAAGTATGATTAGTCTGAAGTTACAAGACAAATGCACTAGCTGCATAGATTACTTACTTGCATACTTTCTCAATTGCTTACTATTGCTAGTCGCAATGGACACATATTCATTGTAGTACATAGTATGTTGAGTGGTTGATGATGGCTGGAAAACCAAGGATAGCTTGAGAGGAGGCACTGTCAGTGGCAAATCTGGTACATCTTTAGTTGTATGAGGCATTTGTTGTTTGTTGTAGTTGTACACCATGTCCGGAGAAAAAACATCCCGAACATTATAGATTGTCACTCAAAGAAGGGTTGACCAATTTTTTAAATTTTTGGTACGAATATTTCTGGCACAACTTGCCATTAAGTGACAGGTTATTTTACCACCTTACCCAATGTTTGTTACAGCACTACCTGGGGAAAACTGAGCCAACAAAATATGCGTTGAAATGAACAAAAATATATCAAAAAGCATCCCCAACATTACCGATTGTAACTTGAAGAAGGATTGATAGATTTTAACAATTTTTGGTGCAAACATTTTTAACACAACTGCCCATCAAACGACCGTTCTAGTTCCCGCCTCACATAGTGTCTGCTTCTGCACTACCTGGGACAACCAAAACAAGCAACATGTACGTTGAAATGAACAAAAAACTTCAATAAATTTCATATCTTCGGACCTGTGTCCCCTAACAGCCAGTCAATTACACTGTTTGACTGTCATGCAGCACAGTGTGTTTACCAGATGACCTTCAGGAATGTTGATGAATTCAAAAAGTGATTGGTGAAGTCTGGATTGTTCTGGAGCAGAACATCATTGACTCTGCTGTCAACGAAAGGAGAAACCATCTCTGTGCCTGTGGTCACATAATGGGCTGACACTTTGAACATTTTTTACTGCAGGCAGTTGAAAAACAGATAATTGGATGAACTATCAGGTCAAGTGACAGAAATGTGAAAAAAATGTGGCATTTGTGTAGTTGTAGTTATAGTTGTCATAGTCATTTTCATTGTTGTTGTTGTAATTTTAGTTGTTGCTCTTGGTGTATCAAAATGAGGCCATGGCACGTGGCAGTCATAGTTGCAGTTGTAGTTGTAATCGTCATTGTCATTGTCATTGTTGCAGTTGTAGTTCTTGTTGTTGCTGCTGCTGTAGGTTTATCAGAATGTTGCTATAGCATGTGGCAGTCATTTAGTTGTAGTTGTAGTCATTGTCATCGTCGTTGTAATTGTAGTTGTAGTTCTTGCTGCTGCATCTAGGTGTATCAGAATGGTGCCGTGGCACGTGACGGTCGACTGCGTGTTGGTCATCGTATACTTGAAGTTAGTTTGTCACTCCCTCAAATTTTTGATAATAGATCCTTGTATCATTGTCACATAGCGTGCCTTTAGCTTTGCAGCTCATAGTCTGGGTTTCCATTGTTGTGATTGTGTACCCGGGTGTCTGAATTTGGATTTCTATGTTTTATTTTAGTACAATAGTAATAATAATAGTGATAGCCATGATATTGTTCTTGCCACTGCAAGAGTTCGCTTACTTCATTTGACTAGTGTCAGCACAAACGCTGGGGAGTCATCGACCTTTGGACCATGCCAATCGACTTGAGCCTCATGTCCACCTAAACTGGCAGCTTCTACAGATGCTAGAAGGCTGAGTTGACCTAGCTGGCTGGTTTCATACCGAGGTGGTTTACCTGTCTGCAGACAGTCATGCATCTGAGTAATAATTAGGCCTGGTTTAGAGAAACTTCATTATTTTGACACAGCCTGTTACCACCATGTGAACCTATTTGTCTGTGTGTTTGTTAATCATTTAGGTGAATGGCATGACACTGATTGGCTGCACTCACTCGGAGGCAGTGCAAACGCTGCGCAGAGTTGGTGATGAAATCGCCATGATGATCTGTGACGGGTTCTGTGATGTCAGTGTATCACGTGACAGAGGCACTGTTGCTGCTGCTGCCGCTGAGGAAAAACTCACCGAGCCAGTTGTGTTGACGCATCACTGCAATACACTTACGACTGACAGCAACTCACTGGTAGCTCATGTTTACATCTGTCAATCATTCAGTCGGTCAATTGGTCAGACGTGTTATCATGTCACTGCTTCACTGCTCTATGCTGGTTTACTAACATCAATGAATTGGTAGTTTTCACTGACATCAATCAGTGTTTTATTCTGGCATATCTCAGAGCAGAGTTTTTTCTTTCTGTTGAATTTAGTTTTATAAACGCCACTGACTAGCAGATATTAGCCACGTTCTAATATTTAGGAGAAGTCATATTCACGTTCTGAAAGAAACCCTTTGCTGCTCCTGTCCAAAAACTTTTATCCACTCTCAACTTTTGGCTTTGACTTTTACATTTTTGGGCTTTGGGCCACAGGCTGTGGCCCTTTTGGGATCACATTGTTCCCAACAGTCTTTACTTTGTCTTCAGTTGGGGACTGAACAAACCGCTGAACATCATTGGTCAGTTAGCTTCTTTTTCTGTTTTCTTGTCCCATGGTTCAGAAACCGTAGGGGCCAGCTAAGAAAGTCCTCCACTTCACACGATCCTGGGCGTAGTGTGACGCCTGTTGTAATGTCATGTTGCACCACTTTAGTATGTTGTCGACCTAGCGCTTCCTTGGTCGTCTCCAGTAGTTGTGACTTTCCACCATCCCGAACAACACTTTCTTTAGCATTCTGTTGTTTGGCATGAGGCATATGTCAGTCAGCTAGTCAGTCAATAAAACACATTCATGTCACTTGGTGATTATGTCAGCCTAGATTGGATTGGTTGCAGAAGACAGAAAACAGCAGAACGCTGCAGACTGGCACGCAATCTCAGGTTCATACTACTACTGAGGCAGCAGAAACCCCAAGTACAAATCATACTGATACCACAAGTCAGCAAGGAGGCAATGACGAGCCGACAGAGCAGCATGATGAGAAGAGGTCGGGGGTCATGGCAAAGGCCAACAGTCTGAATGAGGTCAGCAACCGCGACTTTGACACACTTTCTGATGTCGCGCACACTCGCACGTCATTGGATGCCGAAAGTGGTTCAACAGCCAATAGGAAACGACGACAGCGGTACTCACCAAGTCGTAACAATGTGCACAAGGTGAGTTTGAGTAATGATTCTGATGATGATGAAGAAGAAGAAGAAGAGTAAAAATTTAATGACTATGAGTTTAAAAAAAATGTTATTAAGTGTATTAAAATTGTTTTTTCCGCTACTGTATGTTTATTGTCAAATAGCCAGTTTTCAGGTTCCTTGTATTATTCGTATAATGATAATTTGGTAGTTTATTAGCAAATTGAACGTTTGCAATATTTTTTAACTCACCTAATGCATCAAAATTAATTGGCAGTTATGTAGGCCTAACTTTCATCATACCACTCCACTGGTTTATTCAAACACCATCTCAAAAATTTGAGAGCATAATGGTAATTTTTACAAATGGGTTTTTGGTAAAGCACTTTGCAATTTTTTTAATTATACAGGGTGGCCCAAAAAAATTACACGGTAGTGTGTTGACATAAATTAGATGAGGTGGAAATAATGAGTGTACTTCACATAATTCTATTGTCTCGGCTATCTGTATGTAAGAAATTATCAAATTTGGTGGAAATTTGACGAAGTTCTGACAAAAACAAGTTGGAAAATTTTGAAGGGGGCACTTTGTATTGTATTGTGTTGTATTGCATGGTATTGTATGTACTGTAATAGGGTTAAATAATTTAGTTTAGTAAGTGATGCAGGCCGGATTATGGATCTTGTCTGTCTGTTCATCAGTCTGTATTTCTGCCCCATGTGGGCTCTTAACTTGAAAACGGAAATGGTGTAGTGAAGCCAAAACTGGTGCAAACGAACCTTAGGGCTAGAGTAATCTGTATGCCAGCTTTTCATTCGTTGGAAGCTAAAAGTTCCTAAGTCACTAGATGTCAAGAACATCTAGAAAATATTGGATATGTCACATGTCTTTTGTCCCATCTCATAGGCCTATCTTACTGTGGATGCCTATGCCTCTCGGCCACTAGGGGGGCAGCTGCATGGCTTTCCAACATTTGCACTTATCATGAAGTGTGGTGGTCGTTTGCTGCAGACGAAGCAGAAAATATCGACTGCAGAACAGATCAAGGACTGGATTGCTGCGACGTCAGCGGCGCTGGCGACTGAGACAGCCGGTGAACAGAAGCCTGTATGTGAGGAGATGTCGTCATCATCACATGGTGACGTCCAGCAGCAGCAACCGACTGTGAAGCCCTCTAAGCCAATCTGGCACAAGTCACTGCACAAAGACGTCGTCGACGAAACACTAAACAAACCTTTGCCAACTCATGCCATCAACAGAGTGGTATACAACATGCTCTCGCTTTCACCAGTGTCTAATAGGCTGTGTATAAGGTGGCTCAGAATAAGAATATCTGCACTTTATTGCAATGATTGAAGCTAATTGTTTCCAAAACCATGGCTGAACATTTGAACAAATAGGCCTATCCACTTTCACTTTTTTGCACCACCCTAATTGTATAGCCTTTAACAATTACATTGTCGACGTTTGAACAATGGCTGCTGCCGTAATGAGAACGATTTCTGTTTGCTGTCCAAGTGCCCAGGGTCCACTGTCGCCGGGAACTGTCATAGATATGAGGAAATTGGTAAAGTTGTAGTGAGTTGAAGTTGTTTAGCATATTAGTCAGTTTCGACTTTCAAAGACATCTCTTGCTGATGACTTTGCTTTAGATTTTTGTCCAGAAATTATTTTTATTATTTTTATTATTTTTCTTTTTTTTAGTTGCATGATTAATTATTTTATAGATTGTGCATTATGTGTTTTAATGCATATTTGGTCCGCATTTCATGCACGCATCATGAATTGGCCAAAGGCCACTTTGTTGCTGAATACTGATTGCGACCACAATTTTTGCAGTTGCTGTTTGGAATTTTCAAATGCTGAAGTTCGTCCATAGGATGCATGCATTTTAACTGAATGGATGGCCAAGTGATTTGTTTATGCGTTATTAGTTGATCTCGTAGGCTATTGGTTACACCCAGAACTTTTCATTTAGAAAAAAATGATAATAGAGGTCATTTTGGGCTAACGTTTTTAATAATCTTTAATCGCAATAAGATGCAGCATACAATAAAAAGTACAATACAATGCAGGAGCTAATTACTAAAAAATCGTAAGCGAAAAGACAATATTTAAAAGAAAACAAAGAAGGCCATGTGTATGTCACAGCATACAGGGTGGCCCAAAAAACGGGGCCACTCTGTTATATAGCTTCTAACTTCAGAAATACTGCTTAGATCTACACGATATTTTGCAGAAATCAAGGTCGTTTCACTCTCAACACGAAAACATAAGTTATTGAAATTAATTATGTGCAGATCTAAGCAGTATTTCTGAAGTTAGAAGCTGTATAACAGAGTGACCCCGTTTTTTGGGGGCCACCCTGTACTTCTGAACAAACTTGTGAAGCCTACGAGCAATGCATAAATCAACACTCGGCAGATCAATAACTGTTCTGATAAACTTAGTATCCTCTGCACTAGAACAGCCAAAAATTCTGTATGGGGCCTACTGCTCTGTCGAGCACATGGCTCAACGTATATCAGACTTTGCAAGTAGCAAAACTTCAACTGCATACAGTAACACAGGCAAACACAGTGACTTCATCAGCTGTACACAAACAAGCTCCGTACCAGCATTCTTGGCCCTGAAGTACATACATTAAAAGAACGGTAAAACTTCATTTTAGCACTATCCAGCGAGCATTTAAATGATTTCACTGATTGGAGTATAATGCCCAAGTAAACATTCCTGTTCAACTGCCTTCTTTTCTGTGTTATTTCAGGGAGTTAGGGATCTGTGAATGGTGTCTGAAATGGGGATTGGAGAAGTTTGGGTTATTGCGATATCTTAATTTTTATTACACATAGAGCTCGGATACTGCTCCTGGCGATGCTTTTAGACCAATGCTCTGATGCTGATGTGTGCAGGTGTTGTGCATCTAGTCCCCTCTGACTTCACCTTGTTCGGTAAGTTAGCTCTGCTTTGCTGTTTATTATCATCATTATAACCTCTGATGGACAGGCTATGGGTTACGTTTCTGGGTCTGTCAGTTTGTGTGCAAAACAACCGAAAAAGTTTGTGATCGATTTTTATTATTTTTTTGCAGACAGTGAGCATGGCACATTAAGCAAGTGATCAGATACAGCCTGTATTTGTGTTGCAAGCAGATCGTCGTCAGGGATATCAATTTTTTGCTTTTATGAGATAGAGCGTAAACTGAGAGTCAGTTGTTCTTCACCAATTGGCAGCACCATTTTTGTTGGAGGTTTCAGAGTTCTGTTCACTTTTGGTTGTCACATGTTTTAGTTGATTTGCCGTGGCACCTATAGTCTTAGTGGTTTGGAAAAATGTGATTTATGTAAACAGTATAATGAAAAATTTTAAGCACATGCAATTAACAAAACTTGCAGTGATTTGCAATAAAGAAAAAAATGTTTCTGTGGGTGTTATACATTAAAAGTAGAGCTGTCAAGGCGTTAATTTTTTTAACGCATTAACGCAGTGCATTAATTTTTTTAATGCATTAATTAACGCGTAAATTAACGCACCCAGTGCCGTCGAGATGGAGAGTAGGAGGTAAATTACCTCGGGCCCGAGACGTTTATGGGACCCGCCTGTAGAATATAGAAAATTAGAAGAATGAAAAAAGTTTTAAAAACACGTATAATTTTAATTTTTTAAACACATTTATTTAGACTATTTACTATTTATTTATTACAGTATTTTATTTTAACGATTAATTGCTTGAACGAAGAATTTCTTCTTTCCCGTCGCCTATTCTTCTGCTCACCTTTTTATTTCTCTGACTTCTAATACGTGTACTTGTTGCCATTATGCCTTGATGCAAAACGTGTGTAGACTGTTGCGCATAGTGTTCAGAATTTTTTACGTCCGCAGGTAACTTATGCGGTGTTTACAACATCCAGCATTAGCACGTGTATTTTGAATACATTTGCTGGAAGTTTGCTGGACGTTTGCTGGATTGTGTAAACACCCTATTAGACACAAACGAAGATGTTGCGCAAATGTTTCAGTTTAAACGTGTAACGCCGTGGCTACACGCACCAATTTCCTCATCCGAAATGTTTAACATGACCAGGCCTTCCGAGGTTTATAAACCTCGTCCGAGGAAATCGTCGCGTGCAGCCACGCTTTAGCGGGGCATTACTGCTGTAAATTTACGCATGTGCGTTAATTTTTTTAACACGCGTTAATTTTTTAATGCACGTTAATTTATTAACGCATTAACATGTTAATTAACGCGTCAACTGTAACAGCTCTAATTAGAAGTTATAAATCAGATTTGATGTTTTTTGCCAAAATATATCACTGCTCTGGGACATAGTTGTGACGTGTCAACTCAATTTTATCCCTTTTAAATGTGTCTCCCAAACTTTTTAAGGCTTGTCTCCAATTTCAATGGCTATGTCAATGAAAGTTGTGTTTTTGTACGTTGTAGGCAAGGTGCATGTTGACTATATATCCAGCAACAGCTGTCGCTATGTCCAGCAGTTATATTATAAAAAAGAGTATACACACTACCTAAATGTTACCATGCAAATTACCGTCCAAAACCTAGATTCTATTTTTATTTCAAACAACTGAACTGAAGCAATAATTTAACACTACAGTGCTGCTCTACACATTTCAGTTTTTTGTTGTCATTGATTTAAGAAATGAAGTTGTTACTCATGTAATTATCATTTCTGTAATCACTTGGTTTATTTTTTCGTTTCAAATAATTAGTTTGTTAATTCGATTTTTAATGCTGTGTGTCTGATTTGATTTCTTTTTGTTGCCTGTGATGATTTTGTTTAACCATATCCAAACGGTTGTATTTGGTAGTGATTTAATTTTATTTCTGCATTTTTAGAACAAAACTCATGTTATGACATTTTAGTAATTTGCCTCAAAATTCTCAACTTTGATGCTGTGTCATTTTGTTTTGTAATGTTTGTCACTTTGTTTTGTTTTTTATATCTTTTGTTATTATTTTGGATGTTAACATTGTTAGTTTTCTTCTGTGTTTTTGTTGTGTGTTTGCATTGTCATTTTTTCTAGTCATTTGTGTATTTTCTAGATAAAGTCTTTTTCTACACGTTTCTTTAATTATTGTGCTAGAGCTAGCCATATATTCAGTCCCTTTGGTGCTTTTTATGACATTTGATTTGTTATTGTCGTTTATGATTGTTTAATATGTCAGTTTATGCATTTGTCAACCATTCATTAACAATAAAACATAGTTTTGTGTATGTTATGTGTCGGTCGGTGAACTTGGTGTCCAACTGTCAAATGTCAAGTAACTATTGAATTAATTGGTAAGAAAGTAATCAGGGGCATATTCAGGATTTTAAGTTAGGGGGCGTGAAGTGAGGGGGTCTGGGGATGGAAGTCCCCGAGTGGGATCCAGGGGCAAAGCCCCGGTAGGGGATCTGGGGGACTTCCCCCCAGAAGCTGAAGCTTTTTTGCGTATAAGACCTTGATTTTTTTGCAGCAGCACAGCTAAATTTTATTTGGAGGGAGCAAATCCAGAGTTTTCTTTTTTCTTTTTCTTCTTTTTGCCTTTGTTCTCCGCTCTTTTCCCCTGTCTTTTCGGTTTATCCCTTTTCTTTGCATTTTCTCTTTTCTTTTTCGCCTTTAAAGTCTTTTTCCCAATCTTTCCCTTTCTTCCCACTGGAAGTAGGACCCCTAAATTTTACCTTGGGGATCTGAGGGAGCGCTCCCAGCGGAAATCAAATCTGGTGCATTATGGCCTAGCTTAAATATAAAATCTGTTGGCAACAATTATATTTTTTAGAGAATAAACTGACAAAGTTTAGTGTAGTTTAAACAGTGAAGGCAAACAATTGCAGTGTGGTGCCACAAATTTAAACGTGGGACTACAAAATTGGAGCTGTTGTATGCAGAATTGTGCAGAATTAGTGTGCAGTGCGTATTCCAGGCAATTTACATTAGGCCTGTTTGTATACCCCTGGCCCTGGTAATCCTTACGACGTTACGTCAGGTGCTTGTAATTGAAATTAAATAATTTGGGCCTAAGTTTACTTTGAACATACACAGGCTGTCTCAACTGTCAGTTAACATTGCAATTAGGGCCTACAATCTAATGTGCATATACAAGTTACAGCATGAAATCCCGAGCTGAAACAGTAGCAGCACAAATACTATCATACTTGATATCAACACTGGAAAAGCCAATGTTAATTTGTGAGAAGTTTTCAGGTTTTTAAGTTTGCTAGTTTTAGAATACAGAGAAAACGAGAAAAGCTAGAACAAGTGAATATTCTCTAGCTGATAGATATAATTGCATAGTTTTCATTGGCGGCGCCAGAGCAGTATTCTTCAAGCCAGGTCAGGTCATCCGGACTCCGGACGCCGCGTAGGACTCGCCTGACCGCCTGATCCAATGGCATAGCGAATTGGGATCCTCGCCTCCATTTTCCTTCTCTCTCTTTTTTGTTCATTCCTCTTCTTCTTGCGATTTTAGGTTTTATAGGTTGTTTTTAGGTTTTGTGTCTCATAGAAGTTAAACTTTGTGTGAAGTTTTTGTTTCGTTATTTGTGTACGTGCATTTTGCCTGGAAAGGCCGTCCCCGAAATGACCTGTACTGTGTCGGGCGGGTCGTAAAACCCTACTCACTCACTCACTTTGCCTCCTCTTAGTTACACAAGAACACAAATGTTTAATGAAAAAGAAAAAGTTCGAAAATGGGAAGCAATGTAGAAACCAAAATGATATCGAGTAAGTAAATAAAAAGCAATGAACCCCAGCAAGGTAGTAGGCCGATGCACAGTGCAGACTTCTATCTCCCCAAATCTGGAATCGAAATTGGGCGCAATTCCCCCAGTTTTGAACACTGGTTCCCCCAGTTTTTGACTAGTTTCCCTTTCTATTTTGGATTTCTTTCTCCTCTACGGAATAAAATTGTTAAGGGTGTAGATTATAAAAAGTAGGGGGACGCAAAAATAGGGGGAGTTTTGATCTACAACCTTATCAATATCCCCCCTATTTTTCACTGGGCTCAAGCTGTGCCCACCAGTAGGTCGTTGACTGTTTCACTATCAAAATAAAACAAATAGGCTAACACGGTCAGATATCTGAGATGTGGTAAACATCTTTTTTCTGTTCGCATTATTACCGAGGCAGGGCGAGAGCCAGGGCGTTGGGTCTTCCAGCCAGGTCATTTCAAATCACCTGGCTCGCCCACGTAGCGCCGCCATTGATAGTTTTGCAATCAGCGAGGCAATAGATTTTATTTTGTCTTCTTTTACAGCGTATCGCAGAATAAGTAAACAAGAAGCCCAGCTGTCGCTAGAGTATAGCTGACCGCACTGGTTGTCACTTGTCAGTGACCTTCAAGGTCGTCCAAGATCAATTTTCATGTCATTTGAAAGCCAACATGCGACTTCCTTCCTATTAGTGATTAATAGTAACCTCTCGCCGCGTTTCCGAGATATTGCCGTGTTCTCCGTTGAAAATGCACATTTTTCTACCCCTTTTCCATTCAACCCCGAATTTGAAAAAGTTTCCCTTGCACTGATCGCTGCACTGATCGCTGAAATTTTGTACATAGGCCTACCGGGTAATACACGGGTAGCTAATTATTCGTGTAAAAAGTTTCCCCTAAGACTTAACTGTTATACTGTTAGCCAGGATACATCCGTGACATACGACGACGAACAGAGTCGACATGCAGACAGACGACGACAACCATATCATAAGCTCGACCATTACTTGAGTAGGCCTTATGGTTGGCTAATAATATTAAACGATTTTAAATCAGTATATTTTTGCCGAGTTGGAGTTTCGAGAATTGAGATTCGACTCAGACAGCTTGAAGCTAGCCCACAGCTTATATAACCTCGTGGTCGTAGACTCGTGGTACGGTGGTATGCCTATAGGGATTATGCTGTTTCCAGCCTGCGCTCGTAACTGCACGTGGCGTTACGTTACGTATTTCATGGCAAAAATTAAATATTCGCTGCAATGTTTTGGCTCGAATTTTGAAATCCAAGTTTTGCTACAAGTTTCGATTATAGGTTTTAATTAAGTTGATGTTATTCTGATATAGTGCATTTTTCAACGATATACAGTCAAGGTATTGATGCTTCGATTTACAATAATAGAACATTTGTGTTAACACTTGTTGGGGAAGTCTTTCCGTGACTCATGACTCCTAATGACTTTGACTAAACTGTTTAGGGTTAGGGATAGGGCTAGGGATTTAGGGTTCGGGATAAGGATAGGGGGCGCCGGTCTAAAGTAGGATATCCTGATTTAAGCAATATGGCGTACCTCACTAAACGCATAATGAACCTTTACATTTAATGTTGATGTTTTATTGGTGGACAGTGCAGTTATTTTAAAATATATCGACTTCATATAGGCTATGGGTAATAAGCGGATGTGCGGATGTGGCAACGGGTAAAAGGCGGATAAAATTTGCCGATGCTAAGTGCGGATGTGTGGGTAAAAGACGAATGTGCCTATAACAGTTGTCACGTACATTACCAGTCAAAAAGTTGTTGAGTTTTCAAACATTCACTCCGCAATTAACGTAATCACTCGAACGATATGCAAAGTGCTATGGTAATTTAAATATAACGTGCAGTGGCGTCATTTCAGTAAATAATTGGGGGTCTCCGTATTCCTTGGGGAGTCCCAGTCTACGTAATGTATTGTTTTTTTACAGCATTAACAGTGTTTCAGAGGTACGATGTACAGGGAAAAAATAAAATTTTAAATCCTTGGGTTACATAAACCCCTTTAGCCTCCCTAAATGATGCCCCTGATAACGTGCCAGTCACAAAAAGCATGGCGCCCAAACGTCCGGCGCCCAAAGGCCCCAAACTGATACACGGTTATACACCGCTTATTGGTCCAGAGGCGTTCCTGAGTACGGTGGGTAAAATGCGGATGTCCTCATCGACATCCATCTTTTACCCATTGCCACATCCGCAGATCCGCACATCCACCTTTTACCATCGTCCGACTTGATAAACCTTCAGCACTTTATTTAAAAATTGTAGCACAACGCTCATATACTACAGGTCAGCCATTTCTGTTTGCTCAGTGCTACGGTCAGTTCGGCAAACTGAAAGATTGATGACCAAAATTACTATTGTCAGTTCGCCGAACTAAGTCGAAAAAATCGGAATTTACCAAAAGCAGTTCAGCGATCTGAAGTGCAACTAATTGGGCTACTAAAATCAGTTCGGCCGCGCTGCTATTAATTTCACGCTGCCACCAGTACTGCATTAGATATGATGAATAGATTCACTAATTCTAAAGTAAAAAATATAAGGATCACTAAATTTAACTCTGAGTTCTAGTAAACTCCTCGTTACCAGTGCTGGCTGCTGAGATGAAATCTGTGCAGGTGGAGAGTGACGCTATAGATCTACCATGACTTGTGCAGAGCGACGTTCTTTCTCTATACAAGATGGACTAAAATGATTGAGTGCCACAATTCTTATTCACATTTTTTTTCAAAATACTAAGAGGTTAAAAGTCTTTCAGTTTACTCTCAGCTGGACAATGGCAGAATTGGGCCAAAATGGCATGCATACTTACAGCATAGATCTAAAATCTTATTGCACAACTTAGATTTATTTATTTCAGCTTTATTAGATAGCTTGTTAACTTTCTGCTACATTTTAGTCCCGCCAGACTGTCGACTGCCGACGGGGTAAGTCTGGAAGTGTCAGTGGCTGCAGTGTTGTGAGACCAGCTCAGCTCCTGACAGTAATGAAGGCAGGATGTCAGCAGTCCGGTGGCGTCGGGCATTATCCGTTTTCCCCGAACTGAAAGTAGCAAATTTTGCATTGCTTCTATCAGTTCGCCGAATTGAAAATAGAATTAATGTTTCTGTTTACATTTTTGATAACAGTTGTGCTGTTGTGCAAATAAATAAGATCGACCTAACCCTAACCTCAAGCCTGATCCTAACCCCAACCCAAAACGTTCACACAAAAAATGTGAAAAACAACTAAGAAACATCATTGTGAGTCTGCTAAAGTATGTCATATTGCTTAAATCAGAGTATCCTACTATAGACCGGCGCTGGGCTAGAGATTAATATAAAACGAACGTCTTTATTACACTGTATTTGACACGAGCAATGGCGCTTGGTCCATGCCTTGACGCTGACTGTCACTCATGCCTCCTCTCCAATAACGCACAATACCGCGGCCTCGTACGCTGCCTCACTTATTACCCTGTTTCTCGCACAAATTCCTCACACGCTCCCTCACTCTATGCTCTTCTCGTATCTCGCATTTCACACTTTACCATCACCCAGTGCTTTATACCAAATTATACACTGTAATGACAATAGTAAGATTAGTTCTTTCTGTATAATAATACCTGTGTTGTGTTGTGATTTATTGAAAGTACAGTTACACTTTTAATCAAAGAAGCTGATAGTCCATCAGTGTACATGGAGTGGAACTCAGAGAGACCTGATTGTACAAGGATGCAATCTTCTAATTATCACATCACAAGCACACCATGTGTGCCCAGTTCTGTGGCAAATGTTGGTGACAGTGGTTACTGTACAGAGATTAAGCCTCCAAAGCCGTCATTTGCTGAACAGCATGTGGATTGTCCTCCATTGGTTCTAGATATATCAGAACTGTGCAACCACACATACACTCAGTCGAAGGCAGCATATGCTGCTCCCTCAGAGGGAAGCACAGGCAGCATAAATCTGGAAAGCACAGATTGCAAATGTGGCACAGAGTTAACTGTTGTAACCAGTGGGTATTTTACAGAGTCTGAC
>Ga0056128_1001271_pt1 | contig 27546 bp, 24 predicted proteins | sample WorMetLIZISLAND2_FD_71113 | JGI IMG/M metagenome (GOLD analysis project Ga0056128, IMG submission 71113) | Marine gutless worms symbiont microbial communities from Max Planck institute for Marine Microbiology, Germany - Olavius geniculatus... ... | reverse complement strand
TCGTCCGAAATCGGGCCAAATTTTGCATGTTTTTCGCCCCCGAAATTTTTTTGGGGTGCGCCCCCAAAATTTTGGACCGGCATTACAAAATTCGGCCTAGTACTGACCATCGTGCAAAATTTCAAGCTGGTCGGCCCACGCATCTCGAAGATCTCGCGAGGAAAGAAAAAACATCAGCAGTAAAACAGAAGTCCTTCCGAAAACGATAGTTTCGGGCGAACTAATTAACACAGAAAATTGCTGACACACTGTAACATGGCAAATAATTACAAGAGCACTGGTAACAGTGGTCAAACATGTCGAAAGCCTTACACGTGTACAACAGTTTCAGCTTTTATGCGCGACAGCAGGTACTGCTATAGTGTGTCTTAGCCATTGCAATTCTGTCCATCCATCCGTCTGTCTGTCTCTCCATCACCAAGGGCTGGTTTCTGGATCTTTTAGTTAACTGATCAGTTAGTAAACTGTCTGATAATTGTAACTCGCTAGTTAAGTTTGTGCATGTTTTTGAACAAAACCTTGACTGGCCATTAGCTAACTGAATGGTAAACTATATTTGCTAAGCAATGATGCACACAACGCTAATCACTTCTGCCGAGCACAGGCGGGTGTCATGAGTACTAATGAGCGCAAGTGCACGTAAGCCAGCCCACGAACCAGCCAATCGATTGCGGGCAGCCATTTTGTTCATTCATGAATGGATTTTGTAGTAAAATTTGTAGCAGCAAACGCCTTCTCGAGCATTTTGAAGACCTTGCTATACGGTAAAATCGTTGAATAGTATCACATTCGTCAACTGCTTGCAAAATGGTACAAAAGTTGAGTTAAATATGATAACTACAATTAACGGTTACCTAACTGGCCAATTTCAACCAGTTAAATTTTTGGCCATTATAACCGTTGGTTAGTGCAATGAGAAACGCGAGTTATGCAAATACGTCAGTTAACACTAACTTGACCAGCCAAATAAGATCCAGAAACCGGCCCTAATAGGAAGGTGCACACTGGCTCTCAATTGCCACCGAGATCAATGACCTTGGATGACCTTAAATGCAAAAATAAAGGTTTTTATGGATTTTTCGGCGATTTTGGGCTGTGACACACATTTCAAGAGCGACAGCATTCACGCAAGACGGTGGAGCCATCTGGCATATGTAAATACATCGTACCAATGTCAGTTGCTGGATTGATGAGCTTAGACTTGTTCGCAGTGAGCCTTCAAACATGCACCGCTATCGCGCATTCCCCTTTGCGTTAGCTAGGTTTTTCTTGTAAAAAGTTGATCTCAGCATTCTCTGTGGCTTACAAATGCAGTGATTATCTTTATTTCCAAATCTTGAGCCAGTGTTAAGTTTATGCTTAGTGATAAATATACCACAAACCATCTCTTCCAGAATCTGCTGTTACCTTCTTGGCTTTTACTCAAATATCACATTACACAGCTCGGTAACAGCTTACACTAAAATAACTATTGTAGACAGTGCCATAAACACATTCTAACATTGCTGGCTCTAAGGCCATCAAGCCACACAAAACATTAACAAAAATAGATTCTAGCAAAATTTTCTTTCAGAAATGCAGAAAAGTCCATTTCACTGGTAGGTTAACCAGACTAGGTATTGGTCCCACTAAGAAAATTCTTGGAACCTAATGAAATAACACATACTACACAAGACATGTCCTACTGAGAAACAGCTTAATAATTATGAAGCACAAAAATGCTGAAAAACATAAGAACAACAATGATCAATGAAAAATGACAAAACCTTTTCCGCTCCGACTGCCCAACTTGGATGATCCGGTTTGCCTCCTCAAGGAAGCAAAGTAACGTTCGTGCCAAAGTTGATATTAACAACACTCCCGGCATATAGTCAAGCTGCACCACTGCATACTGCTCTTCACATAATACGTATGAACTGCTGCAATTCTAACATAAACAAAGCAACCGGTTCTACTTTCACTGGAAACAGCAAGATAAACCAAACTTAAGACACTTATGCTAAATATCTGCAACAGAGTCACAGAAACTTCCGGAAAAACTGATTTTTGTTTCCCCGAAATACAACTAAATGTGCTGCAACAAATTCCACCTACATTACATTTTACACATACTTAACATATTTCTATGCCACCAAACATACTTTTCTAAGTTTTCTCACAGCTACGCACATGTTTGCCATACATGTTGCTTATTTTTCTTTGCAAATTGGAGATTTTTCCTAAGTTCATTCTAAAACTGTTTGCAAAATAGACTCAAGAGGTGTTACGAGGTATATTAGAACTGAGACTCCAACAGCCCAGTAAGTAAGTAAATAAAGTGCAAATTTATATAGTGTATACTCAAAAAAATCTCAAATGCACTTAATACATTTTAAACCGACCTGTGTGTAGTCAATTTCTGTACATGCGACACGACCGGCAGTATCACCACTGAAAAGTCTCATTGCATTGCGGCTCCAGTGTAAGCAGTTAATACTGGCAGCGTGTACTTCTTCCACGAGAAATGCCCGCATCTAGCATTAGCAAACAAAAAAATACCGTCACAAGACACATAAACATACAAACAGAACATACAAAGCTACAAACATGCACAAGCACCAGTACTATGCAAAAACTATATGCATTCGATATAATCAGAATATGATTAACATTATTTTCTCACTCTTTTTTCTCTTCTACCAGATGTTGGCTAAGAATGTTGATGCCACATTACTGCTATATAACCATCAAATACTCAACATCCTATAATCATACACACAGCAATGCACCTACACAATGCAGGGTTTTTGTTCAGCTGGCCCACATTTTGCACTTAACGCATGTTTGGCTAGTACCGAAAGTAACTTTTGGCAATTGTTGTAGAAGAATGTCTATAAGCTACATGCTGCCACTCAACCAAGAACGATTCACTGGCCGCCAGTTCAGCAAACTAACCATATCACCTCAACACTTGGCTGTAACAAGAAAAAAAATTATCGGCAAAACCTCTGCTACTGAAATATGTAAGAAATTACTACTTCTGCTATGGGCAATTAGTGTAGTATCCTTATTATAATTACCACATTGTTTGGTTTAGGTAAGACGGAAGGCAGTTGAAATACACTAATAAGACTGGAAGCATGACCGACAGCAATAACATAGTCAACACTGCTGATCATTCTAACGCATTGTATTGCATCTTCCCCAGTCTGAAGCAAAACAATACACAACCAAACAGTCTGTTAACAGTGACAATAAATAAAGGCATTGTGCTTCAAAATTTGGCAATTCTGCTAAATTAATTTCTAAAAAAGACCTCATCTAACATCAGCATATACTTAGCTGTCTTAGCTCAATATTTACTGCAACAATTAAGAAAAAGCCAAAAGATAATTGAAGCAAATATATAGTTAAATGCTGAAAGACATTACCGTGAATATTTTACTATTCCAAAAGTTAGCTAGAACTGTGCAGAACACTAATTCTACACATAACTATAACAAAACCATAATCTTACTCCTAACCCAAATATGAACTTCAGAATACCATGTCCTCATTACAAAAACGGTATTCACTGTCAATAAAAATGCTATTTTCCAGCAGTGTGAATGGATGTCTAAATGAGTGATGATGACGATGATGATGATGATGAAAGACGAATAAACTTAAGCATGGCATTAAGTCCTAAGACTAAAAGGACACGTAACAATAAGCTCATAAGCTTAACCAGTGAAGTCACGTAATAGTAGTCAGTGCAATGAGACGTTCTTAGTCATGTCTATGAGACCGGGCAAAAAGTAAGGTTTTCAGTCTGCTGCAGAAAACTTGCAATGACGGCGATGATTGGACTGACTCTGGCAAACTGTTCCAGACCAATGCAGCAGTCAGTGGAAAGGTGCGGTCGCCAATGGTAGAACGCACAGTGCGTGGAGCGACCAGCACTGATATAGTCGAATAGCGCAGCACTGAAGATCTGAAGCCAGGTAGCCAGGTGCAGAGCCGTGGAGGCAGCAATACACTAGCACTGCCAGCCGGAACGAAACGCGTTCTGGCATCCAAAGCCACTGTAATCTGCACAGCAACGGCTGAATGTGGTCCTGACGACAAGCTTTGAAGATCAGCCGTGCAGCGGCATTCTGCACAGACTGAAGCCTGTCCATGAGTTGCTTCGGAAGGCCAGCAAGAGTTGTGGAGCTGTAGTCAAGCCTGGAAAACACCAGTGCCACGATGAGCGACTGCATCACGTCGTTTGACATAGATCGACGTATGCTTCGTAGTTGTCGAAAGACAGCAAAACACTTCGAACATGTCTGACTGACTTGGGTACGCATCGTCAGGTTAGCGTCAATGAAAATACCAAGATCGCACACGCATCTGATAGGCGACACAAGATCAGAGCCAACAGCCAACAAATCAGAAGGTAGCTGACTTTGTCGATGGGCTTCACAGTACTTCCGTCTTGGATGCATTGAGCTGAAGTCGATTGGAACACATCCAATCAACGACGGCAGCGACACAGTCAGCAACACGTTTCCGTAGACTGTCGGTGTCCCTGGGTCAACAGAGGCCATAGATCTGGGTGTCATCAGCGTATAAGTGTGGATACAGTTCAAAGGATTCTACCAGCTGTACCAGATCTGCTGTATATAGAAGAAAGAGTATCGGCCCCACGACCGACCCCTGTGGGACTCCACAAAACACCGGTAGTAGAGTCGACCTGGATCCAGGACAACAGACGTACTGAGTGTGGTTGGTAAGGCAAAAACTGATCCATGAGTGAACGACTCCATTGACCTCATAGGAAGTCATCAAACGATGCAGTAAGATCAGGTGATCAACAGTATCAAGTGCGGCAGACAGGTCGAGCAGTGTTAGCATCAACAGCTCGCTGCGATCAGCGGCAGTCAAAATGTCCGACAGGACTTTGAGGACCAAAGTCTCAGTTGAGTGTTGTGCCTGATAAGCAGACTGGAGGCTCGGCAGCAACCTGTGGACATGCATGTGGTTGAAAAGTTGTCATGCCACCAGACGCTCCAGACCAGAGTGACTCAATAAAAGACCATTTATTGCCACTGAAATAAAAAAGTAAGACGATAAAATATGAAGGATAAAGTACCGTATCTGGACAAATTCTAGAAAGAGAAAAACAGTTAAAAGACTTGGAGTTAGTAGCAGCATTTGCACATCTAATGTAAATCATAAATTTTGACAAGATACTCAACCTCAAACATAAAGTAATACTAACAATGAGAGACACAACAGAACAGTGTAAACCTTTGATGACAGCTGGTGGCAGATGACACCCTTACTGCGATCATAAAGAAATAGTAATCCAACATCTGTGCCAATCGCGATGTATTTCTCACTCACATCAATGCAAGTCCACAGAAATGCTTGTCCAGGACTGAACATCGACGATCCAATTGTTTTGGGCATAACAGAATACAAATTACTGAGAGAATCATATTCTCTCAACAGCAGACTGGTCTTGTTACTCATTACTTGCTAGCAGTCAGATGATGTCCAAGTGCTTCAAAGACATGCAAAATCATTGCTAGACTGCAGCTATGCAATCTGGAACACATCATCTGCAATGTAACAATAATGTAATTACATACAGAAGTCTTACAGAAAGAAGAGGAAATATGTTAAAACTGGGAGAGCTATTTTTTATATATACTTAAAAAACTGGAATAAATTACATGTTGTTCGTATGTCATATAAGCCTGCAACTTTGCATGTACAGTAGTTCACTTAGATATAATAAACACACATAATTGATAACATTTCATCACAATGCTCTGGACCCCATCAAATATGATGTCATAAATGTATACCTCCCCCACCAGCCTGTAGTGAGTTTCAGTGTATCTAAATTATGATATATAAAAATTATATCCACTATCAAAATTGACTACAACTACTGTCAACTTAATACAAAAAACTGTGTGAAACTAAGCACAGTGTTTCTAAATGTTTCTAGGCCTACTTGTCTTACTGCATACGAAAAGTCGGCAATGTGAATTTGGCTGTCCATTGTGCCTTTCCGTAAATGTGATGTGTGATGTCACGCTACCTTTAACCCTTCCTCCCCTACGTCACACATCGTCACAATAACGTGAACCTCCCATCCCGTCTCAGAGCATGACGACCCCCCCAACACCACAGCTCTTTCATTTCATACTCTTGAAAACACCCGAATGCCCAGTTTTCAAGCAGCATCCTGTGGCTAAGCAAAGACTGTTATTTTTGTCTCAGTGAGTAAAACTCATTAATTTTCTTTGGTGATAATGTTACATACCGATCTTGTTACTCAAAAAACCAGCTTTGAAGAGAAAATAAAACATTTACACTCAGTGCTATGGTCAATTCGGCAAACTAAAATATTGGTAACCAAAATTACTATCGTCAGTTCGCCGAACTGAGTTGAAAGAATCAGAATTTACTAAAAACAGTTCAGCGATCTGAAGTGCATCTAATTTGGCTACTAAAATCAGTTCGGCTGCGCTGCTATTAATTTCACACTGCCACCATTAGAAATGGTGAATAGATTTACTAATTCTAAGCCAAAAGTAAAAAAAATATTAGGAGAACCTTCAACTCTTGAGTTCTAGTAAACTCCTAGTTACTAGCACTGGCTGCTGAGATTAAATCTGTGCAGGTGGAGATTGACATGATCCACCATGACTTATGCAGAGCGATGTTCTTTATTTATACAAAATAGACTGAAAAAAATGATTAAGCGCCACAATTCTTATTCATATCTTTTCAAAATACTGACAGGTTAAAAAACTTTCAGTTTACTCTCAGCTGGACAGTGGCAGAATTGGACCATAATGGCCTGCTTGTGTACTGACAGCATGGACCTAAAATCTCACTGTGCAACTTAGATTTATTTATTTCACCTTTATTAGGTAGTTCGTTAACTTTCTGCTACATTTTAGTCCCACCAGACCATCAACGAGGTAAGTCTGGAAGTGTCAGTGGCGGCAGTGTTGTGAGAACAGCTGAGCTCTTGACAGTGACGAAGGCAGAATGTCAGCCACCCGGCGGCGTCGGGCATTATCCATTATCCACCTGAACTGAAAGTAACAAATTTTGCGTTGCTTCTATCAGTTCGCCGATCTGAAAATAGAATTAACGAACACTTAAAGCTACTGATTCTAGCACATTCTCATGCACGTATAAGTACATGGCTACAGAGACCACCATCGCATTACAAGTTTACAACATCATGATAAGGAAACGTAAACTCGCCATCGCTGTTCCCGTTCACTACAAGGTTTTGTTTACATTAATAACCACGGCTCACGAGAGAAGGACGTGGCACTCACAAACATCGACGCGCTAAAAGAAACAAATAAGTGACACACTTTAAAAATACCAAAACTTTGATCGGAAGCCGGTAGTTATCATTGCATTTCAGCTTCAAAATCTGAACAATCGAAACTAAAAACAAAAATCCAACATGTTTGATTGTTTACAAACCACTCGTGTGGTCAGTGTCACATGAGAACACGACAAAATAAACTCATTATCTATGGTTGATAGTGGTCTGCCACACAAGTGCCCCCGCCGAGTCCAAAATGCAGAATCTCACCCACATCCGTCACAGCAGTCAGAGGATCTGAATCAGTGGCGGTTTTAGGCCCAGGCCGGGGGGCATGTACGTGATATTCTCCTTTAAATAACGTTATCTTTGTATCTACTGTTATGCTACGTCATCACGTACCGGGTGTTCCAAAAAAACGGATACCCAGTTTTATTTGTGGGATAACTTTGGTAATTTAGCACCGATTTTAATCATTTTTTCACTGTTACAAGCAGAAATTTATGGCGCGTAAACGTAATCACCACCGCACCTTTATTGTGTGATCTAGGTCTTGAAGTTGAGCTTAGTCCATGAAAATCAATTTCAAAACTTATTTTCATTATTGCCAAGCCTTCATTTTCACAGTACTTACAAACATAATACTAATTAAAATAAACAATTATTTTACTATTATTTTATTATTTTTATTATTATTTTTTATTATCTTAATTATTTTATTTCTTAGAAGTAAGCATTGCTCATCTTTACTGGCACGTTTATTTTAAAACGTTGTGTTCTCTGCATCTTCAGCCACACATTTACAGCGGCAAAACTGTTTTGAATAACTGTTGCACAACCGTTCATTCAATTATAAATGCATCAAATTAGACAATTATCATTTATTTCAGCACAAATAAACACATTTCATAGCAGAAATAGCCTCACATAAATCACAATACAACAGCAAATGTTCAAATATAGCAGTGGATGCACATTCAGACAAAGCAATTAATTAAGTGCCAGAGATTTCAATGCATGTGCATACATCTGAAGCCAAAAATATCTACACTGTGTTCAGAAAAAAATACCAACTCAAGTTTTCTTTCATATCTTCGTAGAAAATGTTTAGACTTCCGCAAAATTTTCAGTGAACATTTAGGAGGAAACAGGTATTTCATCGGTAAAAAGTTAAATATTCTTTGCTGCTGGTGATGTCATGCTGACGTTATATTTTCGTGTTTGTAAATTGTGGGTTTTACCACTGAAGACAGATATTTGACAAAAATGTTAAAATCTACCAGTTAATCACTGTGCTGACTGAACCTAAAAATATGCTAATGTGTCATGCAATTTTTTTTATTGTAAACTGTTTCCGTGGTTTATCTTCGCTGCTGAGTGCGAGATCCTCAACTTTGTTGATGTTGGCAGGCGTACATGCGTGGATGACCACTTGTAAGCTATATGTCAATTGTTTGTCCATTGTCCAGAAACATCTTGCACAAACTTGCGGCTCCATAACTTTTGCTGACTCACTAACATTTTATCAAATGTCTGTTTTCAACAGCAAAACCCATAATTTACAAAACATGGAAATATGACGTCAGCATGACGTCATCAATGGCAAAAATATTTAACTTTTTTACTAAAAAAATCCGTTTTCTCCTAAACGTTTCCTGAAAAAGTTTGTGAAAATCTAAACATTTTCCATGGAGATATAAAAGAAAACATGAACGAGTGTTTTTTTCTAAACACAGTGTATAACTCACAATTCAATTTTTACTACAGTGAAGCCAGCAGAATTAGTTGTGTAAGATGCACAAGAGTAATACAAACAAATAGGTCTGAAAGCACAAAAATGGTGATGGACCTCTCGCAATATTTCAGTCTTGTTATCACTCCAAGCAATGTCATTCAACACAACACTTAATTAACTACATTACTACAGCAGAACACAAGCAATCAACTTAACATCTAAGCAAACTACCGAAAACCAACTGCAACGTCTCACATTTTTATCCGTCATAACCAGCAATACATTTAACTAAGCAGTCAGCACTTCACCAACTAACATAAAGACAAAAACACGGATGCATCTCAGCAAAAAATGTCAAAATTAAAGGCAGAACAGCAACTAAGCACAAGCAAATAATGACAGCACTAATGATAGATAAAGATATAGCGTTTGTTCCAGTTAGCCACATCAACTCCATTGCTGGAGGAAAAGCAACGTCGATCTATGGACCACCCAGGGTGCTGGCCGTGATGGCAACACCACGCTCATAGAAGCTGTGACCTTTGCCTTCCAACCCACCGTCGACAGTCTCAAAGTCGACGGTGAAGAGCAGCTGATCGCGCACTGGATTCAGGTAGACTGGCAGAGTTACTCGGCTCGGAGATGGCACGAAACTGTCACAGCTATACAACAGAGTATACAGCAAGTGAGTAGTTTCTCAATGGCACACAGGCACAAAATAAACCATTTAGTACCATAAATGACTAACAGCATTTAATGATAAAATATTCGTGTAAGATCAAAGCTATTAAGCTAAGATAATAAACATAACGTTTACAACTGATGGTAAAGTTCATATTTTTAACAAAACATTTTCAAAAAGATTGGCAAACTTAAATGACACCATGTCCACTTCAACAAGCACCTTAACAGCTGCATATTTTAAAACGGAATGAAAAACCATTACTGCTTCGGCGAGGCTTCTGTTATTAATGTAGAATTTTTAAAGAAAAATATGAGGACAGATGCCAGGTTCTATGTTAGTTTTTATCTTGCCAACCACCGATCATTTTTGCAAGTCATTATTTTTTTGACTCATTTGGCAGAATGAAATGCTTCCAAGACATATGCAGTATCAGCAGAGGAAACTACATTATATATCTCTGCAGCAGTTGAACCAATATGAAGATTTATCTGCACTATTTTAATAGATTTCACAGCAGACGACAATACTCAATGCTTTCACACAACGTAACTAAGGAGGAAGATACAACATGAAAAAAACCAACAAAACAAAAACAAAAGTACATTTTAATCAAAAGCTAGTTACATGTATTTAGTTGGAAAGAAAAACAAAAATTAAATACACAATCACAATAGAGCTGTGTTTGATAGAAAGGATATGATATAAAAAAAAGACAAATAATGCAATGTAGTGAATACGCAAAATAAAGTTACGTACCGAACCCATTTGAGACTGGTCAGTGGCAAGTCGGTTTTGACAGCTGACGACAGCTTCAGTGCATTACTATTGACACATTCAGCTCCTTGCAGGCACAGACCTAGCAAATGAACAGTGCAACACAACCAACACAAAACTGCACATAAGAATACGACAAAAATTAAAAAGTACTGAAGAAATACATAAAGCACAACTATTTATACATCGTGCACCATAAAAAGTGCCACTGTCCATATATTCACCAATTATTGATCAATTTTCAAAATTCTTTCACCGGCAAACTTTGCAAACGAGTTGCAATATATATTCTGATTATATATCCAACCACACTGTAACAGCGTCTCTACACTACCTTGTGAAATATAAAGGTAAGAAAAAGCTAACAGTAATAGCAAACGTTTAGGTAAATGAAAAAAACACTTCAGACCAACATTGCGGTAAATGATCCGTAAAACACTAGAATGTATTAGACCCACACAGTTTGGTGCCATATACAGCATTCACCGAAATGTTGGTCTGAAGTGTTTTTTCACTCAACAAAATGTGTGTTTGTTATTATTGTGATATATTCATATTTCACAAAGTAGTGTAGAGACACACTTATGGTGCAGTGGGACATATAATAATCACATTATTGCAAATTGTCTGCAGAGTGTGTCAGTGAAAAATTTTTGAAAGTCCGTTAATAACTGGCAAAGATATGGATGAAAGTAAAGTAGCACATTTTTTTGGCCCACCCTGTACGTTCCGTGTGACACGCATTCCAATATTAAACAGTCTATGACACCAAAATCAGCTTAAACAGGAGCTAGTGGAAGTCCTTGTACAGCAAAAACATGAGCAAAAAGCACTAGGTGTACAAACAGTTGCAGTATGGCCAAGTGGTGGAGTTGCGGATGACAGTGTAAGAAGACATGGGTTTAAATCGCGGTGGTAAGCAGGGTTCCTACAGGTTTACTGTAGCAAAATTCTCTGAATTTTCTCTGACATTTCCAGTCATGGAATGACAATTTCCCTGACATTATCAAAACAATAACCCTATCGCACAAATGTCATAAATGGTATTAAGTAATGAAACAGTATTAATAAAGCAATATGCAAATGACAAAGGCACTGGCCGAGGGATCAGCGGGGCAAAGCCCCCTGAAGCTGAAACACTTTTAGCTTTTGAACGTTCAATGAAAGCTGCAAATTTGCCTGCTTTTTAATACTTAGAGATGCAAAAAATCACAGTTATCTGCTGTCTGCATGATCCAAGACCATTTTCCCCGACTTTTCCAAAATAATATTTTTCCCTGCCATTTCCCCAACTTTCCCTGACAACACAAATTCTGACATTTTCCAGTTTTCCCTGACCTGTAGGAACCCTGGGTAAGCGGGTACACAGTGATGATCTTTCAACAATAAATTTGCTTTGCCACTTCCAAGTCAAATATTCAGTGCAGGAATTTACAAATTTCTACCACGTTTAAATTTACTGCATGTTATAATTATGCGTTTATTGTTCTAGACTGTATTAAATTAATCACCGACACTTGAACCGAGGACCACTTGCACTTAGCCACACAGCCATCGCTGCCACTTAGACAACTATAATAAGGTTACCACAACTCACCGAGAACACCAAAACTGCAGCTGTCAAGCTTCACGTCAGCCTTGTTCTTGTAGACGTGAACCTATTTCAACGCAACCCACAACAGCAGACTTAAATACACAAGTCGATAGCAGCTGCTAAAACTTCCTATATATCAATGTTATATAGATCTGCCAATAAAGCTCTGAAATGGTCTAAAAATAATATATAAATTTATAAGATCACATGCAAATACTGGCTGCTAATACACTATCTGCCATGCCACCCCTACAGTCTTGAATTCATTACAACCAAATTTTACGGACGACTTTAACTCCACGTGTTTTAACCAACTTTCAAAAGATAACTTGAGACTCATTTTTATTCATTTTTAATTGACATACAATGGCGTCAGCAGCTGCATTAATAATAATAATAACAATGTAAATAATAATAACTATAATGACAATTGGTTTACATGGCAACACAACTAATGCCCACCTTTCGCTACTTACTAGCAGGCCACATGTTGACTATTTCTGGAAAACGGATGACCATCCGAAATGCTTGTCATAATGCTTCTACTGACGTGACTTCAATCCAAATTTTAACAGTTACAGTTTTTTCAACTGTTAAAATTTTCCAGCGAATGAGTGAGTAGTTTCTTAACGGCACATCAGCACAATCTAGCCATTAATTACGTGATTATCATTAATTTCGGCAGCTGTGAATCAAATACAATGACAGGCAGACAAGTGTTGCTATTGACCTGGAGACCGAGCTCCTCCAGTGACCAGCTGTTGGCCTGTGCCACGTACTGGCGAGTCGCCGTGATGTAAGCCTCCGGGATGAACATTCCACCAAGCCACAGGTGCAAGTTCTGTCATACCATCACAACATATAGGTTATGCTTAAGAGTAACCATCACAGAACAATCGATAAAAAAAGTGCACATACACGGTGTTTCATAAAAACGGACCCCTTTTTGTTTTTTTCATAATTCACTCAGATGATGATCAATTAGCACAAAATTTCTACCAGTTGTAGCTGAAGAAATATTAATTCAAAATATTGCAACAAAATATGGCAGTTGATTAAATATTCTTTGCTAGTCGTGATGTAATGGCGACATCATAATGTGTCATGGGTACAAGCTTAATAGTCTCAACTGGTGCTGTCTATCGCTACCCTGCTGCGGCGGTGAAAAATTTGGTTCGCTTATGACAAATTTTTGAAGTTTTACAGCTGCAGCCACAAAGACGTGCAAAGCGATCGCATTTACGTGTCTCTGGGGATAGTTGGAATTTCACATGTTCGAGCAAGACAGTGCACTAGCACACCAAGCTTGCAAAATGGTTACGTTTTTGAATCGCAAGACACCTGATTTCATGTCCCCATGTTGCTTAGTGCTGACATGATAAACATTTTTCATTAGTGAACCAGATTAAGTTCACCACCGAAGCTGGGTAGCAACTGACAGGACCAGTTGAGACTATCAAGCTTGTACCCATGACACATAATGACGTCAGCATTACGTCACGACTAACAAAAAATATTTAATCAACTGCCATATTTTGTTGTAATATTTTGAATAAGTAATTCTTCAGCTACAACTGGTAAAAATTTTGTGTAAATTGATCATCATTTGAGTGAATTATGAGAAAAACAAAAAGGGCTTTTTTATGAAACATCATGTATATAAGATCGACTTACAAAGACCAGAATCATCACAAAAACATACAATAACTAACAAAATATACATAAAACATTTTTTCAAAAACTAGCTCAACAAATACACAAGGAACAAATACGTGCTATACAAACGGAACATTTTTCTCACGATCATGTTGTCAATTTGGTGACAAAAGCAGCCAACCTATAAAATCTGCTGCAACAATTCCCGTATATATTCCAATGGGGACCTAGACTATTAAGGACTAACTATGGCTAAGGACACTCCATTGCCATTATCACTATGCTCGTTTACTGCAGAGGTTTGGCACACTGCAAACTCACGTTACATAAGAGACCTGATTACACAACACCAGCACTCCAGCAAACAGTTACTGAATGCAGCCGAGAGAACAAAAACGTACACAATGTAGGCTTATTAGACAAAACAGAAGAGTGCATTAATGTACTTCATGTACAAATGATACAGCATAGTACCTTGAGAGCTGCAGCTCCGCCCTGCTGTGAGGCATGCGAGATTTCATGCAGCTGCTTGACACGCTCGTTGAAGTCAATGATCCAGTTGATCACCGTCGTACCAGCTGGGATTGTGTAGCGCTGCCACATCTGAGGAATCATACCTTAATACAACAATCAACAACAGGCACAGCTCTTAAATGCTATCAAGCTAATGATGACATGAACTAAACCTCATACAGAATCATACAGGGCCCACAACATAGTGTATTATGCCTGTAGCGAGATATCTCATTCATAGCAAAGAAGCAATCCAAATCAGAATGAAAAAAAGACTATGCTAAAAACAAGGCAAAACACAGCATTCATCGTACATTATTCATTCACACTTAATACCAACAAAAACAGGAAATTCAGCATCACTTCATGTCAAATGCCACATAACGTAAATGTCAATCAACAAATCATTAAACTGCAAATCGAGTTCAGTTTAAATCTTGTATCAGAATTACCAAATGATGAAAATAACTTGTCTCTCTGCATAAAGAATACAGTAATGCAGAAAATGAGCAAACAGGTTAGTTGGTCAAAGTTTATGTCAGGACACTCAAATAACAAAAGTTTTTACTGACAACACAGTGTGACAACGAAATGAAACCGAAATCAGGACTGACTTTTGGCGAGGGCTGCAAGCAGAATGCGGTGATGGTTTGTTTGCTTCTTCTCGCCCAGGCAGATGAAAATGGCATCCTCGATGTCACGTCGGACACTAGCCAGCATCTGGATGCCGGCGTTCACTTCACGCTCAAAGAAACGGAACAACGGGTCACGAATGTTCTCAACGGTACGCTTCATCGGTGCCAGGGTCTGCATGTCACAAATGATAAATGATACATGCCAGGCATCTAGAACTGGAGTGATCTTAGTCTTGAAATTAAATGACAAAGTTTCCTGCTACAAGAAATTGCTAAACAGAAGACTCACGTGTGCCATAGCAGCAGCAGCTTGCTCCTATGCCCCACTTTGTAATCCAATCCAAATTTACCTTCGATTTGTAGAATGATACGTTGAACGATAAAATACTGTGGGGACAACCATCTAGCTAACACTGCACTCTGCTCAATCCTATCCATAACTTTGGACCTATTGAGCCAAACATTAGCACAACAGTTACTATTGCCCTGGTAAACATTCCCACTACTTTTGATTTTTCTGCACCTTTGCAAATTCGAGTCAACAGCTTATATGGCAGAACAGACAGATGAACAGATAAGACACTCATTGCAGATTATTAAGACAACCGCACACAATAATCATCTTTCAACAATAAATTTGCTTTGCCACTTCCAAGTCAGTTGATAACATAAATATGTCCTAAAAGTTGACATCAACTGATCAAAATAAAATCAAAATACTAAAATAAGGTGAATATTATCTTTCAAATACAGAAAACATTTTAATTAACCATATCACACTACATCACAACACTCCTTGGACTTGGCACTGTAACATTAAGCAATTACTATTACTACTTCTGTCACTATGGCAATGGATACCTGTGAAATAAAGAATTTTGCAATAATTGCAACATTTTCATTTCAGACGTAACCACAGCTTACGATAGACTACAGAGAAAGTCAGAATTATGACAAAATTATGACAGTATTACAGCTGCAATACAACAATCTTCCACCACTGACCACTCAGCAAACATAATTCTGACAACATTCAAAAATGCCAACTGTGATACATTAATGCAGAATGGCAAAAAATACCCATTTAGCTAAACTTCATCACCATTTTTGACAACATACAGCTTTAGGCAGTAATAACAGTGAAAATAATTTTACACCACCCAAACGATAACTATCTCTAACTGAATGATAGAGATAACTATTGATATAACTATTCAGACGACCGATTACTATCCACTGCTTGGCAATAAGTGTTCCAAAACTCACCGGCTGATTGTGCCATAGTCAACAACAATCCCACAATTAACTTATATCAGACAAGTAAGTATGCAACAGCTTTACTCACACATAGGCCACACGTTCACTCATGAGATCATTAACCTAGGATGTTCCTATTCAAACTGGTGGTATTTACTGCTCTAACTTAGAACCGTAAAATTGTCACACATTCTAAAAATTATCATAAAACAATCGCAAAAGTTCACAACATAGTCACGACAACCAACAACTGCACAACAGCCACGAAACAGGCTACAAAGCGACTGACTGCAACTGACTATGAGCAATTATCATGCTGCAAAGAACGATGGTATTTGTTAATAAGTAACATGTAACATATCTCGACAAATGCTGACTTGTAAGACAGCTTCTGAAAAACACATCACTCACTACCTACATGGCTAAAATGAGAAGACAACAGTGGTTTCTGAACATCAACACACCATTAACTAAAGATCGTAATTTGAGGAATTCACACAGCTTATTGATTGCTGTTCCAACACGCAAATTAACTTAAGGCCACAATAAACACATGATGTGTGGATGATGGAAAATAGTTTAGGACAGCGCACATACTTTAGGCAGCATCTTGGACCATTCGAGCAGGTCGCTGGAGAGAATGCGCATCCAGCCTGGTCTGCCATCAGCCTCTCTCTTCATAGCTTCGTCAGTCTCAGCAGGTGTGTATGCCAGCTCATCATCATCCTCTAGCATCTGCATCTTCAGCAGCTTCCCAATCATCTCATTACCTGCACACGTACACCTGGTATTCACTCACTGGCTTGAGTTAAAAACAAAGGTTGAAAACTGTGGGAACCTACCTCACAACTGATCAGTATAACCTGCCACCCGACATGTGAATGTGCCCCCTCAAGTCCAGCAATGCAGGCCGGTACCTACCACGAAGGCTGGAATGGAAAGCTGAGTTGACTGGTAGTTGGCGATATACTCGAATGGTTCACCTGAATGCAGACAGTTACCCATCTATGTAGTGAACCCAATCGGGAGTAGAATCCATGACTTCTAGAACACAAATCCTAACCATTATGCTACCAAGCCACTATAGTCACATCTCTCTCTGATACTGAAAAATAGATATGGCAAAGCAGTGTGTATAACTGCCACCAAAAAAAACTGATCAATAACGTTCATCCTTTCAAAGTACTTAAGCCTGAATGGCATAGTTCGATAACTTACATTCTGTTTCCTCACTAAGTTGCAGGTACTGTACTTCCAGTTACCAGCAAAGTATTCCATATCAAGAAAACATGGGCCAAGCCTTGCCCTTCATTCCTAGCTTCCCACTACACCCAGAGATCACTGGAAACAACATACCGAGGCTTGTAAGCAGAACGGTCTCAGCAGAGTTTGGAAGTCCGAGCCAAGATGGCGTCTGGTGGTCACCCAGTGCTTCTGCCCACTGTATGAACTGCTCACGACTGTACACAAGTCACAAACAACATCAGTTATAACAGCAATTCACTGTAGCATTCAATGCCTGTCGACTACAACAACAACATTCTGTAAATATTTTGCAACAGCTCTGGCAACACTTGTCACTTGCTCGTGGCGGTCTAACAATGTCGACAATGATGTTATATTGTTGTCAGTTGTGTGGTCTTTAATAACTATATAGACAGCTGTGGAGACCAAAGTCTGAAGCACAGGTTCTGCTACACTGAGAAGAAACAGGTCTGAGTAGAGTTGCTTGAGCAGCGAAATGTCTGCAAGCACGACAATCGCTCAGAGGCTGCGGTGAAACCATCTAGGCTCCACGATTCCCTGTCAGCTGCTAGTTGCTCAAGATCTGCTTCAAAGGTATAACAAAAATATACAGCTATACAAAGTCACAATTTGACATACCGGGTTCCGTCGGGCATCAGAATGCGCTTATCCTTCACGTCATCGACGTTGTCAACAAGCAGGTGTGATGTTTCAAAACTCTTCTTGGTGAACAACTTCTCAACAAATGATGCCATCAGGCGCTGCAAGCCACAGCCAAGTCAATATTCTCCCACGGACACCATCAAAAGAAACGTAAAAAAACATGCCGACACATTGTGCAACCATCCACTTAGAGCAGTACAACCCTAAACCCTGACTTCTGACCTATAAAAACTAAAAATAGGCACACCAGTTACTGCCTCCTGGGTATGTTACCAGCAGTACCAATTCTGGTATTTCTGTAACTTTTTAGTTTTCAAATGTAACGAATGGACAAACAGACAGACTGATGGTGGGGCAAAACCTATTAGAACACTGCATAATAAGCACTATTAGACTACCGTAACCAAAAAATAAAACATAAATATACGGTGACTGTAAAATAAGGCTGTACCGAATATTTTATTTGTATTCTACTCGGCCTGAACAGTAGGCCGAATAGTGTATTCGTATTCAGCCGAATAGTAGTGCAATAAATATACTGAACACGAATAATTCAGTCTCAGAGCTGCTGCGAGCCCAGCTGTCTTAGCAGCACAACGCCCACATTCGATGCTTTATGACATTTTCTTAACCATTTCGTTTGCCCACTGTCAAGAGTCTGCCATAAGTCACTGTCATATAATGTTAGTAATGTTTGTCAGTATCATTCGTTTAACATGGATACAAAATGCCCGATCTTGAAATTTTTCACCACTCTGTAATGAAACCAGGGCATTTGGCAATCTGTTTGAACTTGCATCAACTATTCGTATTCTATTCGTATTTGGCCGAATAACATAACACACTATTCTTATTCAGCTGAATAGTAAAATCTGCTATTCGGCACAGCCCTACTGTAAAATACTCAAAAGTTTTTCAGCAAAGACAACCAACATGACACAAAGATAGTAACTGAAATGCACCTGATCAAATTCATTGTCAATCTTTCCTCCATAGATGCACTGTGAAAGAAGAGTGCGGAAAGCATCCCACGGCACTTTTTCCGGTGGCAGATTGGTTCTTCCCTGATGACAGACAAACGCATATTTTAGTTGTAAAATGTACATAATAACAATTATATACATGAAAATACAAATAAACTAAATGAATTACAAATTTAGCTCTGAATCTATTTTATACCTGGCAATGAAAATAACTGCATAAATTATTATAACTTATGAAGCAACACAATGACAGAGGGTTGTTCTTACAGTCTTCTTATAGGGAAGATCACACAATGGAATTAATGTTTGTAATTTCTAACCACAAAACCTAAACATCAATAAATACCGCAAACTTAACCTTCATTCCTACATCTACATTAAGTCACTTTCCCAGCATCTTTGAAGTCCACAATGGTGCCATATAAGCCAGTCCATTATCACTGATATTTAACTTTTTTATTACAACCAAAAAAAAACATGAACAAACAACAGCATAACAAATCAAACTAAAAATGCTAAAACAGATAGTGGCTGACCATGGCAACAGAGTCAATCCAGATGTCGATGGTATCACATGCACAGCGCAGGTCCGACTCGTTGAACTCATAACGCTTGGACCAGCCAAGTGGAGCATAGACCAGACGTTCCTGCACTATAGCATGGAACCAGGCCAGCAGGAAGTACAGGTGGGCTCTCTCCACTGGAGCCTGCATATAAACACAGAGAATTTCCCTCCACAGCTCAGCATTAGCAATAGCACAATACTAACAGCGAGTGGGCGAGTGAGTAAGTAAAGGTTTAACATCCCACTCAGCACATAATAGATGGCCTATCCAGGCAATGCACAGATAAACACATAATGATGAAACACAACATTTTCTCTTTACAGAAAAATCCTGATATGAAACTAACAAAATGCAAAATATTAATCCTAAGCCGAAAATTGTAAGAAATGTCCATTATGAGCGTGCAACGCCGTGCATATTATCAGCAGCTGTAACAACAGTTCTAATAATCTTCCCTGTTATCCTCCTGACAGTCACTAACAGCAAGGAAGTGAACAAATAACTTTTCTATGGCACAACACGTCAGTTGTTGCAATAAATGATAACAGAAAAAACCATACCTGATTACATAAATAAAACTACTATGTGAAATCGAGGCTGTTTAACTAAAATGAAACATGGATAACAAAAACTACGACTTCATAACAGTTAACTTAATGAACAGACAAAATGCAGATGAGTGAAATATACTGAAATACAAAAATGCCTGTATAAACTGACGGTAGGTAATATTACCAGCATTGTCATGCAGCAAACATTATGCAAAGCAATGCAAACTCACTATAAGAAACCAGTTTCAATGGCAATGTTACCATAATGTAAAGCAATGCAGAAATAGAAGCAGTTTGTTTGTACCCGTGACATGCGTGATGGAGGCAGAGTGCTGAATGTTCTGAGAAGGTTGGCACGGACGCCCGGAGGAGGTTCAAACACAAACACACGGCCGGCACGCAGCAGATTCACTGGCAGCTGTAGCACAAGCCACAACTACTTCCATTAATAACACCAGATAAGGCACAATTCACATCAACTCTCAGTCATGGCAGAGCTAAGTTCTAAGCAAAAGCAATATGTGCACTACAAACACTCCAGAAATTGACTGCATTGTTCTTTGTCTAACTAGCCTATTATTTTAGTTACTCCTAGCTAGCAGTTTGTTTGTACGTAATCCAGCATGCTTAGCCTCAAGATTAAACTGGACCTCTACACCTCCCTCATTGTCTCTACAGCTACATATGCCAGCGAGACTTGGAAGAGTACAGCTAGAATATGTCAGAAGCTGGACGTCTTTCACCAGCACAACTTACGGAAGATTCTGGGCATTACATGGAAGGACCACGTAACTAACATGGAGGTGCTAAGCCGGACTGGGCAGCGAAGATTACAGGACAATGTAACAGAGAGACGACTTTGTATGGCAGGCCATATCATCAGGATGCCATCTGGATGACCAGCCAATAACGCCATGTCATGGACCCCTCGTGGTAGTGGCAGACGACAAAGTCGTCCAACAAAGACTTGGCGGTTTACATTTAAAGAAGACCTGGTGGACCGAGGAGTCGATTGGAACAGCGTCCAGGCTGTGGCTACAAACAGAAGCAGATGGCGAACTCTTGCTGCCCATTGTCCTGTCAAGGATCTAAGTGTTAAAAAAAGTGGTAAGTGCCTAGCTAGCTCGGATCCTCAGAAGACACACAACTTTGGAAATACAAAAGGCACTGCATGAATTCACTCTGGTTTGCTGCTCACTTATTTACTTCCTCAGATAATAAGACATCTGCACATTATGGCCAGTTATGTAGTCCTAAATATCAGTCATTGACAAGAGATCTATTAAGGATGGAAAATAACTGGTCACAGTCTTGGTCTTGATATTAAAGTCCTGGTCTCAATGTTGGTCTTGATCAAAAATGTGCGAATCCTAGAATTTTGGGTCTGCATCAGTGACTGTGAGACAACGTCCGCATCCGCAAAACCTAACCGCCAGATGTCTGCGACCGCATCCACGTCCGCACTGCCAGCAACAGTGATAACGTTAAAAAATGACTGGACCCCAGGGCCAGCCTAAACCAATGCTGCATGTGCAAAAAAAAACTCAAAATGCAAGTGCAAGTTTGTAGTATTATTGTTACTACAGAGTAAAAACTTTGCAGTAAAAGAATTTGTTTTTGACATAAAGCATCTGCATCTGCGTCTGCATCCGCAAAGACATCAAAAATTGCGTCCACTTCTGTGACTGTGTCTGCAGAATGCTTGTGGACATGCTTCCCGCCTGCGTCCGCATCCAGACATCTCTGGTCTTGAGGTGAAGTCTGGTATAAATCACTGCTAACAGTACAAACAACAATAGGATGGCGTAGTGATTAACCTTTGGGTTGATTTCCATGGTAAGGAAGAGACGGAAGTTGGCATGCGGAGTGAGACTGTGCAGTTTTTTCTCCAGCTGAACAAGCCACTGCGGAGCCAGATGAACGTTCTTGAGCATCACCCAGCGACCGGACTTTGTAGCCGAGTTGATGGCCTTGTCCGCTTGACTAAAACCCTCCACCGACCCTGCAGCGTGGCATGGCCAAAATCCAGTCAGCAAACAAATGGGGAATTAATAGAAAAACATATAATGCTGACATGGAAAAAATGTCAAGCAGTAACTGTAACACAATCGGCGAATAGCAATCTAGCGTATTGGCTGCTATTCTGTAAGTCTGTAATAAATGTTCATTTATCCACACTCTCAAGCTAGACCACCACATGAAACCTACAATTAGGCAAAACCTAGCCCATGGGCCTTAAAATAAAATATTAACATGTTAAACCACACTGTACAATACACTAGGACTATAGACCACGATATGGCTTGCAGCCAATGCACATATCTAACTCACACAGACACACTTTGGTCAGCCAGCCCATCTCCCATCTTCTGGTGTCAGTTCAGGATGGGCCAATACTCAAAAGTAAACAAATTTGTTCCTCATTAACCCTTAGCTACTACTACTTCCTCATCTCGTTCCTTCTCTGTTGCTGCTCCTATACTCTGGAACAAACTATATGCAAACAATACCAGCCACTTCTTGTGAAACATTTAAATCTAGACATAAAACCGAACTGCTTGCCGTCGCCTACCTCAATACCTAGGACAAGTCAGTGCCAACGCAGCACTTCTGATTCACACTTAACTTTGTGACAATGGCACTATATCAAATTTTTTTTAGATCAGATTTAGATTAGATTGTTTCTCAGTACTCTTTACAAACCAGATGCCTCTCCTCTCAGTAACAAACCCACAGCATCAAAGCACTTGAAGATGATGGTGTTGCAGATTGGTGCAGTTGATAACAACAACAATAACACATTAAGTTGAGATAACAACAAAATGACATGCAACTGACCGATAGCAATAGATGTAATCTGCTTGTTGATTTCAGCCGCCAAGTCGTCAACACGTCCACTGGCGTCAAACCCAGGAGCAGAACACATCAGTATCGGAGTGCCGGGCTTTATCTCATTGTCAACGATGTCAGCCAAGTTCAGCTGCTGCTGCGCTGCCTGCATGAAGCCCGGTCCAAACACCGCAGCAACGAACTGCTGGGTCGCAGCAAGGAGACGATCCTGACGGAATGCCTGAGTCACCAGTATGCGGTACACAGCCTTGCCAACTGCACCTGTAATAACATAAGAGCATTTCAGCTTCATGACACTTACTGATGGAACCAACGATAAATGCAAACACTGCCAGAACAGGCCCAGAATCTCACACAAAGACTAAAGAAATGATGACCAAGGACAAGATAATCAAAACCAAGAACGAGAAAAAAAGATGTAACATTAACAGGAAAGTCAGTTGAGTAATTTCTTAATGACACTTAAGCACAATGGAGAAACACCAATAAACAGAATACTGTATGAAATGAAAGCTTGAAATTTTGTGCCCTAACCTCCAAAATCATAGAAAATAATCTCATGCTCACAGAAAAATCTGAATCTCTAAGAACTAAAAAGTTATTAATACTAACATACTCTATTGTAAGTTCGATATAAAAATTCCAGGCACAATATGTTCACATGCACTGCAAAATGTTAGTTGACACCCTATTTGCTAATGATCGCGAACGATACACCGTATCTGAAAAATAACCTAGGATTGACAAAAGAATCTAGATGTACATGCAGACATGCAGACGGTTTTAAAAACCTATACACCTCAGCAGAGATAACCAGTGTTTGCTGCTGCTGCTACACCCACTACGTAATGGCCTGTTTTTATGGACCACAATGTACTTACTTGGCGTTTTCTCGTCATCCCACAGTACAGGCACATCCTGCTCAGCCGACACACTGTCCAGCCACTGACGGATTTCCTTCTGAAACAAGCAACACGTTGCCCTGTCCGGAGTAGACGAGTAATTTCTTAATGGCATATCAGCCCAAAATAGGCTATTGACTGCACTGTGCAGTATAGGCAAATTTTAATCATAGAATGTTTGAGATTTTTTAACAGAAAAACAAAAACATATATTAAGGAGCTTCAATATGATAACAAACTGGATTGTATGCGAGTGCAAAATCCATATCTGTAACAAAATGAAAAAATACCATGCTGTTCGAACATGCAAAATAGTTCCTCCCAACAGCAAATCATCTCTGCCTCACGAGAGTTAGAATGACGACACTCGAGGAACACATATGCACAACAGTTAATAGATGGCCACAAAGAAAAGATGACAGTGCGTAAATCAGGTGTGATTAATACAGGAAACAGACAAAATGTTGAAAACATTGACATACCTCGCTAGATTCAACCGTAGTGACAAGACCCTTGAATGCCGGCAGTTTCTCCAGACGTACCACTCGCTCCAGCTGTCCCTGGTCCAACCAACTGATCTTTGGCAGAGACGTCAGCTGGCTGCCTTCCTTCCCACGCATCAGGTGCAAAAACTCAGCATCGTACGTCGACTCACTGACAGCAAAACAACAAACAAAATATCAACAAATATGCACATCTGTGTAGTGAGCATGAGAAAAAGTGTTTATAGCTGGCACAATTTAAGCAAAAAGTCACAATGCACAGCAACCACAAATCAGCTGCAACGCCCTTAGTAGTCTCTTGAAATGCCACAATGCCACTGATTTAGAGGCACAAATGGGTAGTGATTGCAATCCTAGGATTGAATTCTCAATCCCGAGATTGAGAAATTTGCAATCCTGGGATCCCGTTTCAGGATTAAGCTTACAGAATGGTTGCTGTTTTGGTACAGTAGTAGACTTATTTCATGCATGAGCATATGCAGTGTAGGCCGACCGTACGGAAGGTAATGCAAGTGTAGGGGGTGACTGTGACTCTAGGCTTAAAAACACAAATTGCAGTGCACACATAAGTAGGACTCTAACGCGCATCAAATATTTTATTTATTAGAGAGCTAGAATTGTTATTTGTGTCATTTAACACTCAAAAGAATACAATTTTAACCAATTTTTGTAATCCTGAAATCCCGGGATTGGGACATCGCCAATCCCGAATCCCAGGATTGGCGGCGTCCCAATTCGGGATTCGGGATTGCAAAAACATGGGTCAAGAATTAAACAAGAATCTGCCAAACCCTCTTGCATCCAAGAAATTACCTCATGTGCATGTGCATAATCTCAGACATCAACTAATCTTGCAGACAGTCAAACAGACATGCAACAGGTAAAACGTCATTCCTTGTAAGAAGTAATTATGATATGCAATCTTGGAAAAGTTTATGTTATTCCATAAGTAATTCTATAGCTTAGAGTCTTAGCTAAAAAGAAAAACACTGTATCTACAGTCTGCAGTAAATCCACAGTCACACAGACTAAAGGGACAACAGAAAAAAACTGGTGCGACGTACCCAGCTGTCTGTTTGAGGTGAATACGACACAGCAACAGAGCAAACGTCACATGGTCCTGATGCAGCATGCCTCGTGACACACGGTTATATGTCACCTGTTAAACACACAGCCATCAATACTAATACTGCAGGCAACAACTTCAGCCAACAAGTCTAAATGATTACAAATACGACATTATATAACTTTAGCTATTTAAAGTAGTGCATGACTTATATTTAAATCAAAAATTAGGATGCACACACACAGGTATATAAATGCGACAACAAAAATACATAAAAAGTCAGCAATGCAGTAAAGAAAATGCCCACAAAGTATTAATCCATATATACCCCCCCAATTCTTAAAACATTTGTTCATGCTGTGACCTGGACCTTTGACTTTCCAATCCAAATCTAGTCAATTAACTTGTGTCGAAAACATTAACACGTTTGCCGAAAATCCATCTGCGTGTAAGATGGATATAGCGAAAAATTGGATAAATGCGTAAACACCCGAAGAAATGAACATCACGAAAACATAACATCTCTGGCAACTCCTACCAATAGTGGGTTTTGGCACAAAATGCATGTGTGTGAGTAGTGAAATAGGCAGTGATGACAAAAAGACAACCTGGAAAAGATCGGTGCTGATGATTGACAGCCTGTTGGCATAGTTAGTGATGCCATGCAGGTGCTTGTTGGCCGACAACACACAGCTGAATATCTCCAGGAAGAACTGCAGTGAAAACTGATACAGGAAGTGCATCTGCAGTCACATAGCAGTCATTACTCAGTGCAATTTATAACTTATAACTATAACATCATTCATGTGCACTCGCATTTGGTGCTCAAGACGTTCAACATTCTCTGGCACACAAGCCTACAGTGCACACCAATTTTCAGACATCACACCAATGAGTTCAGGCATGGGTGGTGCGATCTCAGATGATTACTTCGTTGCAAATTTTCCAGAGAGTGTAAACAAATTTTGAAGGTATATCAATATTTGGTTAAATTTTGAAAAAAGAATCTTGCTGGTATATTTTTCCGACTTGCAGTGCACATACATCAATTGGTTGCATACAGAGAACTATAGAGATAAATTAAAAGAAATGTGACACACATATGACTAAAAGATATCTTTAAAAATAGGCCAGACTAGCGCCGGCATACTGTGCAGCCATCTGCCTATAGCTGTGCAACCCTGAGTTCGTGACCCTAACCCTAATGCTAACTCTGATCTTTGACCTACCGGTATTGAACTTGACACACGAGACCTTTGAACTGAAAACTTGTAGGCTGATTACAAATGAGCAACAACAACTGGTATCTGGTATAAGAATGCCACGACTGACCTGATTGAGTGATTCAAGGGTGAAGTAGATGCTGCTGCATGACTGAGCCAGTGGGATGTACTGCTGAGATGTTGTCTCCACTTCAGCCATCGTCACATCGGTCTCTTCAACACGCTTGGCTATCTCCTCAGCCTCGTGCTTCAACGTCTCCAGATGTGTTATGATGCTGTCGTCATCCAGGATGCGACCCTTGGCTTCATTCAGAGCTGACAGCAACGACTTTTCCAGCTGCCGCAGCCTCAACAGGAACTCACCTACAGCACACAACTTCTTCTTATAGTTCCCATACATGTAGTTTGTAAGCTTCTCACCGTACATTTCATCATCTTTTTTCACTCCGTCTGGCTTTCTGTCTGCTTCTTGGGCGAGAGTTCATAGCATCACAGTCTTAGGACGCGTTGCACCAACGTCGTTCAACTTTGAATCCGGGTCAAATCTGAATTTGAACCTAGTTCAGCCGTAAATTGCGTTGCACCAAAGCGGTTCAAGTGTTGATCTCCGTTCAATTCTGAACTGCCATCTGACCACCGATCAAATTTTGATCTCGATTCAACTCGTGGTTACGCATGCGCACTAGGCAACAAATTTTTTCCGAGATAAAAAAATTGTCCGATTCAAATCTTATCCTGTCCAAAAAACTTCCTCGTGTCGAATTATAAGACATCTAATGCAATTATTCTGATGATCTGGATATGTTAGATTTCTGCCATATTCGTTTTATGTTCTC
>Ga0056128_1001266_pt1 | contig 27567 bp, 23 predicted proteins | sample WorMetLIZISLAND2_FD_71113 | JGI IMG/M metagenome (GOLD analysis project Ga0056128, IMG submission 71113) | Marine gutless worms symbiont microbial communities from Max Planck institute for Marine Microbiology, Germany - Olavius geniculatus... ... | reverse complement strand
TTTTTGCCATTTTCCAGCAAGAATTGCAAAATTCAACAATGTTTGATGGTCTTTTGCGTTTCCAAATTTCAGAAAAAATGGGCGAATTTGCGGTTTCCATTGAACATTCAGAAGCAAAATGTGTTTCAGCTTCAGGGGGGCTTCGCCCCCTGACTCCCCGACCAGGGGCTCTGCCCCTGGACCCCGCTGGGGGCTCCGCCCCCAGGCCCCCGTTATAGGCTCACGCTCCGCGCACTCGCCATGGCCCCCCTTTGCCAAATCCTAAATACACCACTGTCGATGGAACTGGGCAAACGGATTAAAAAAATGTTTCTGCATCGAGTGATGTGAACAAGAGAACGAGACCAAAGAACAAAAACGCGAGAGTACATCAAGACAAAGACCACCAAGACCAAGACTGATAACTCCTGACTGGAACAATACTTTCACGAAATTGATGCACAGTTCATTTGGTACTACCGGTATAGCCAATAAGATGACCTAACACCACAATTTTCAATTCCGAGACAGGTCTCGAGACTGTGACCACTTTCTCATGAAGGTTTATTTTTGCATATGTCTCTGTTTTCCTGCTGTTTGTAGGATTGTGAAAGTGGTTTAATCTTCATACTGCTGAAACCAAATGGCAGAGTCGGGCGATCAGCCGTCACAGTCAGATGTTGATGCTGACAAGTCGGAGTTGAAGGCTGTTGGAAGCAAGCAGCGACTGGCCAAGCAGGCAGAAGTCGAGGTCGTGGAGGAAACAACATCGGAAGGTTCAAAGACTGCTGCTGCAGCGGGACAGAAGAAGATGGCTGATAACGGCGAAGATCAGTCGCCAAACAGTGACGAGTCCGACCACACCGTCGTTTACACAGGTCAGTGCTTTAAAAACCTGTTTTAGCCAACCGTACTCAGTACAGTCAGATGGCTCTTGATATTCTCTGACATCTGTCTGTCTTTCTGTCATCTGTCTGGCCACAACGTTATGTACTATGACTAAATGGTACATAATAGGGGTTGACAATGGTACTGTCTGATATGTAAGTTTCTATAGGCTGTCGACAGTAACCATGTTGCTCTCTGCAGTTGTTTGGTTGCAATTTGCATCACAAGTTGTCTGCAAATCTTTCCTTTGTTTGGTAGTTTGATACTGCATCTGATATGTCAATTGGACCTCACATGACAAATGACATCAAAATCAATCAAACAGTTTAAACAGAGTGCACAGATGTGACAGATGTATGGACGTGCTACAGAGAAATGCGTGGAATTATTTGTGCTGCAATTCCGCCTAATAATAATAATAACAAGTGAACAGGGAGCGTAGGACTGGTCGCTATGCTCCCTCTTCTCTTGATCTTTGCCATAGTATTGGCCTGCAGTCTCCATTTTCGGGCTTCGGGCCTCAACTTGGCCTGCAGCCTCAATTTTTGGCTCTTTGGGTCTTATCTTGGCCTGTGGCCGTGATACACAGGGCTGCAGCATAGCATTGCACTACACTGCAGTATGATGCTGATGATGCGCCACAACGTCTATATGACGTCACATCACAGCAGTTGCAGTCCAAACTGATACATCTCTATTTTAAAGATATGCATAATAATAATCATCATCGCATATCTAGCCTGGGCTGTAGTGTCACTCTGTGTTTGTGGCTGGTGGCGTGGCATAGTTGGTAATGCGTTTCGGCTGAAACGAAGTAAGTCTACGCCGGGCCTGGTTAGTACTGCGATGGGTGACTGCCTGCGGGCAGGTAAACCATTTCGGTGCAAAGCCTGCCAGCTTTCTACCCTCCGCGGGACAGTAAAATGAGTAGTAACTCATTTACATGGGTTATGGAAGGTGGGGACCTTGGTACAGCTGACTGGGGTTGCCTTGCCGGCCGCTGCGCCAGCCTGTGTCTGCAGGCTGCACACGGTGGCTGTGTGGCAGGTGGCTCTGGTTAGTGACGAAAGCGCATTAGAGGCGTGTTTGCAACGATGCGCTATACAAATTGACGATCTTTACCTTTATTTTTTTTACCTTTGTGGTTGATGGCCATCCGCCACAAATCAGCTGAAGAAGCGCCAGATTCCCAAAGGATTTGTTCCAGCCATGCAGTTGTTGCATGGGCGGCCTGGTCTATGTTTCCATGAGTGATGAGGTGGTTGACCGAATGATGCATTGACTTGGCAGTAAAGGGCTTGGTTGGCTGCAGCAGCCTTTGACAGAGAGGCTTTCTCTTTAATCGGGTGGTTGTGGATCAAAGCATGCAACCACAAGTTCATGTCAGGCTTTACAATCGTGTGACATCTCCACCAGTCCATCGATCATCATTCCAGTCAACCTTTTAACAGTTCACGTAGTTTAGTTCAGGACAGCCAAGTCTTGTTTTTGCCATGAGTTTGATGGTATAGCCAAAAAGTACTGGCTTGCTGAGAGCATTTGTTTCATAGCATGCGACCAAGAAAGCGCAGTTGTCGTAATCTTGTCATAATCTTGTAGTGTGTGCATAAACTTATTTCTGGAGACTGATGCATGCAAGCATCGTTACATTCCGCACTTTGTCTAGTTGCTTGACTTGTGTCATAATACAATATGCACTTGTTGCAAAAGAATTTGTAAGGCAGTGTGAGAAAATACTAGGGATGTACCATGATGACTGTATAATACTGAGAAGTGTAATTTGCTGTAAGAAGATGTGTTAAGTGTATGGTATTGTGCTGCAGGCAACGGCAGAGCATCTGGAAGTCCCCGGGAGCAGTCGTCATCATCAGGTAGCTCTCCGGAGCAGGCAGACATCAAGTTTGAGTCTCAGAAATCTGTTGATAGCGACAGTAAAGTCAGCCCTACCCAGGTGACTGCCTGTGTATTCACAAATGCAATACATTGTAAACAGTGTCTGAGAATATTTATGCACACTTACGTGGAGAGTAAGTAAGTAAGTAAGTAAGTAAATTTAATTTATAAAGCGCACAATGTCAGCGAGAAACTCACTCACTGAATCTGAGGCGCTGAATCTGTAGTTTTGTCGTATGAAGGACAGTACTAATGCAGCTTTGCTTAGTTATAAAAAATTCTGCAGTAGTTATCCATAATCTGTAGAACAAGAGTTTTAATTGCTACAAAAATCTGTCCCTCTTTGCTCGACTGTCACAAAATTTCATCAAAATCTGTTGTTTTTTTACGAATTAGTCCATGTCCAGCCGATAGAAATTGATCGACCCAAAACATAACTGTCCCTGTGGTGGAAATAATAAGTGTTCAGGTGAATGCTGGTGGATTTTGAAGTGGACCTGAGTAACTGAACCCAGATTTGATCTATTTGATGTGTCAGTAGGAAACAAAATCTATTCAGAATTTGTTTCGATGATTCAGTCGACAAAAATCGACTGACCTGAAGCACAATTGTCTTTGTTGTTTTGCTTTGGGGATGGTAACAAGTTTGCTTGTTGTTGGGTTTTTGGGCATGTACCAGGTCGTCTGAGCATTGATGCGGTGCATGCGGTTTGTAGGTAGCGAACATAAAGACGAGGTTGGTGCGTAGTCGTGCGGTGTACGACGACGTCGCTGAGACGTTGGCGCAGTGCAGCACCGGGACAGTGACACTCACAGTCTGTGACGATAACACGTCATCGTCGCTGGCTGCGGCTGAGAGTGAAGAAGTTTCTGTTACACTGGAGCAGTCGTTATCTGCCACCGTAACCCTCACTGTCTCGCCGTCAGCATCGGTATGTCTCTTGGCTTCTGGCATTCATGCCACAACCAACTCAGCTTGGCCGTCCCTCTGTGGGTAGGCTTAAAGAGTACTGGCGATGGTTGCTTCCATCATTAACGGAAGAAACGGCGAGTTCTGCGTAACAGTAGGCCCTGTTAGTTACCAAAACTGCTCACATATTTGTACTGACCCAGTTGGTTAAAGGCACTGGTCGTTAATAGAGCCAGTCGTTCGACCGTCTTTGGCTGTATACTGGCTTAATTTAGTTTAACCTTCGCCAGCTCAAAGTGCCACTTTTTTAAGGGGATGAGCTCCCACACAACAGACTTAGTTCAGCTAGCTGTTTATTGTCTATATGCAAAACTTACTTCTTCTGCTTTTTTTCTGTCATTGTAAATAAACATCAGTCAATTAGTCGGTCATGTTTACTCAGGCAGCTCGACCCATGTGAAGGAGAAAAAGAAAGTACACAGTGAAAGAACTGCATGAACCGTATAATGCATAGAGAAACATGTAAAATATACACATTTTGTCTTTTGACATGTAGTCAAGATGTTAAAATTTTTTGCGATGTTATTGCATATGGTCAGGGCCTAAATTTTGATAAATTGTCAATGAATGAATTGACTGCTTGAAATTGATCATCGTGAGAATCATAAGAGTTAATAATTTATCATTATCCTGAGTGCATAAATTAATGGTTGGCATCTAGGTCTAGTAGTAACAGCATTGGTCGTATTAGCATAGTTGCTATACGCCGAGCCAAGTTAGTACTGAGATGGGTGATCATTTGCAAGTATACCGTCTTTGTATGTCACCAAGCCACTCACAGCAACTCAGCCTGGCCATTCCTCCGTGGGTAGGTGCAGTGAGTGCCAGTGAAAGCTGGCACATAACCAGGCAGACCATGTGATGAACTGGCCTTATATTGGTGGGCTCGCAGTGTAATCTGGTGTCCAGTTGAAGGCTAAGTAAGTGGAGATAGATAGGGTCGTGTGGCGTGGAAAGAATGTTTCATTTTTTCGGGTAAGCTATTAGTGCTATAGCCTTAGTGTAAGGTCAGCATTTAAACATTTTTTATTTACAACCTCATCTTTATGTTCATTTTAAACATTGTATTTTTTAACGTCTACCCATGTCTAGTGGCCCGCCTCACTCCTTACCTCAGCACGTCCGATTCAGTGAGTTTCTCGCTGACATTGTGCGCTTTATAAATTAAATTTACTATTACTATTAGTGGAGAGTCGAGATGTAATTGTGTAATGCGTAGGCCAAGCGGCCGGACCGTCGTAAGTTTGTCCACAATAATTCTCAGGGATCAACCGTCTCGGATAGCGGGACGTCACCGGCATTGTCCAGGGACTCGAGCTTTGAGACGTACACCGACTCCACGGGAACGAATTTGGAAGAGTTTATCATAAAGACCCTGAACAAGAATCGCTCCGACCGCACCATGCTTCTGCACCTTGAAACCGATCTGATCAACTTCATTCAAGATACGCGGTTCGTCCTTAACTGCTGTGTTTTGTTGGGATTTCCTGACAGATTCGTTGATGCAGTGCAGCACAGTAGATGAGAATGAATTAAACAGTTTTTTGTGACGCATTAAAAAAGGTAAAGGTCGTCAATTTATATAGTGCATCGTCGCAAACATGCCTCTAATGCGTTGCTGTGGATGGCTGCGTTAAAAGTATAAAACTTTGAGGCTAAAGCAAAAAAATTAAACTGTGTAACATAATGCAACTGGAAATACGTTCAGTGGAATGGTGTGTCTGTTCATTGGCATATTGTACATTTTGTGTGATATTTTCAGTAGTGGTTAAGCCCTGGTTTTTTCTCTTTTGTGTCTCTACGTGTTAACATTCAAAGGGTTTAGCATGCTGAAATTGAAATCTGCCCAGCAGTGTTGGGAAAATAGCCATTTGTACTAAAACAAATTCAAGAGAACAAATCACAATGATTTGCACTGCATTTTTGCATATAAACAAGTGAACAGTGTTGCCATGAGATGCGTTTTAAAAGTTGTAAATGTGTAAAAATACCGACCCCTAGTTGGATTTGGGCAAAGGGAGGGTTGGGGAAAGATGGAGAAGAATTGAGGAGAGGAGGGAGAAGTTTTGGCCCTTTTAAGCAAAAATGCTGAGCTGCATCCTTCTATGTGTACACATATTTGTTTTCTTTTTCCATCTGCTGCCATTTTTGGCAAATAAAGACTGGTAATGTTAAAAGGTTTATAGTTTGTGGTGATCTAACTAGCAGCCATACAGACCAGCTTCTATCACAGAGGCTACATTGTTTCCCAACCTTCAGCTGCTTTATCAACTCTGCTAGCCATGCTGTAAACTCATTAGACTGCTGCTGCTGGCTGGCTAAAATTGAATCAGCACATCGATAAAAACATTTATTACTTCAGTGTGTCATTGTTTCATAGCAGTGTTTCTGAAAACAATGTTAGTGCTCTTTCTGTTTGAAACTTGCTGTCATTATTAAAATTTTGGACTAAAACATCGCTGACATCACTAATCTGCTCATTTCAACTCGATTATGATTTGTAAACTACAGCAGACATCTATTATTTCATATAGGACATGACATTGTAATCAAGATTTGTACTTTTATAGTGTTGGTTTAACTGTTTGCACTTTGTGAGTTTTGACCACACAGTTTTTTTTGTGCTGTTGATCACAATTGCTTTTGCTTCAGTTTGCGAAAGATAACAGCAACCAGTAGTTGAATTTGACAGTTTTTCTGTCTTCTGATTGACTACAAAAATTTGTCGAAAATTAATTTGTTAATTTTGATTGATTTTTGGAGAGATTAATTGATTATAAAACGTTAAATGTTTCTGGGTCAACTCAGCCTTATGTCCTTCTCGGGTAGGTAAGTCAAGTACTGGCCTATCTGGCTGGTGTTAAGGCAGGGCACGTTCACCTGTGTTGGGTGGCAGGTAACACTGTGTGATCCCATATGGTAGGTGACGCTCCCTAGCTCTGAGATGGGCGTCCCATTAAGGGCTATATCACCACATTTAACCTTTTTTAACCTTTACTCGGTTGCAAGATTATTTTTTGTGTCTCTGGCAGTTTTTTATTTTTTGTTATACAGTATAACTTTACTTCTCATTTTTTCTCATTTCTCTATTTCTCTCATTTCTTCCATTTAAAGCATTTTGGTTTTTTAGTTTATGCACTAGATTAAACTGAGAGCTTTTCTGTTAGTTTCAACTGTAAATCCGTATGGTATCATGTCCTGGTTTGCTGGTTTTCTATGACGCGTTGTCATTGGACATACGTTGTAGCCAAGAGCGACACAAGTTCCCGCAGATGTCGTCGTATCATCGGATGCTGGTGCATCGTGTTGCAGCGTTTTTTGGTCTGGAGCATAACGTTGATGAGTCGGGCAAAGCTGTCATTGTCAACCGCTCTAACTCCACACGATTGTATGTACACTGTTGTCTCAAAGAAACCAAGCCACGTTTATTTTTTGAATGGCTTCGTGAAACACTGGCCGATTCTGATAATTGAGTTGCATGCAGCATCGCAAATAAACTCGATGTAAGTGACAGTAGTTTTGCCCATCTCACCTTATTATTGTCACTACACTACCTTGTGAAGTGCAGAAGTCATAGTTTTGGCCATATACAACATTGAATTCATACTTGATGGCTTGATTTTTTGAGACATGCATTGCAGTTCGGCTCGTCGTCCGTGTATTGTTTGAAATTGAAATTCGGAGATGAAATTTATTGCCAAGTGATGTTGCTGCAAATAGCCATAGTTAGTTACAACTTAGCTTACCATTTGTATATGGTTCGGAGTTGTAATTTAAGGTCTAAATTTGATGCTAGTTGACGTTGCTGCAGATGTGTTATCTGTTTTTTTCCATGAGGTACTCCATGACCCCTGCTTCTGGAACCCCTGTGTAATGCAGTGGTACTTAGGGCTTTGTGAGTGTTTATGTCAAATGGCAGGTCTAACAGCTGTAGCAGAGTTCGCTAGTGCGACAAACAGACACACTGTGATGTCACAATAGCCATTGTCATTGATGCTTTTGGCAAAGCTCTTAATAACAGTATTAATAGCTGGATGTCTTTTGGATTTTATACAGTTGGCCCACAAATTTATTGTTTTTTTATTTTATTATTTTTTTCTTTGTCTTTTTTAAATAGTTTTTTCTCTCGGTTTTTGTGTTATGCTTATGTGTCACTGCAAATGTGCATCTGTCAGATTTTATTAATGAAAACTATGTGAGCGATAATGACAAATAACCAGTTTTTGTTTATAGTGATTTATTTCGTTTTTTATGTCGTATATTTTTATGTCTGCATTGTGGAATGAATTGCTCGTTCGATTCTTGATAAAAAAATGTTTCGGCTACATTTTTTGTGCAGACCAGACTTCAGATTTCAAGATCATATCTCGGAAGAGATGTCGTCAGTGGAGGATCAGCCAAAGAAGTTGATATTGCGACGACATCGCGACTGCACCAGTCTGGAAGAGGTCAGCTTGATAAATTTGTGTTATAACTGCCATTATGTTTTTGGGACTTTTGTCTGTTTGTTTGTCGAAAATGTTTAAATGGATTCTTATGAAATTGTGCGGAGGGTTTGGGCATGACTCAAGTAGGAAGTGGTTAGATGTCGGGTTTTTGTGGATAATATCCAGCGTTCTTCATTATTAGGAGATAACAACTGCGTGTATTAAGTTGTTTGTACAGGGTAGGCCAAAAAAAAGCCAGACCTGTTTGAGCGTTGATAAGTTAGCGATGGTTACCTTTAGAAAGGCGTGTTATATGTCAAAAGTTTTAGAATGTTGTATGCAAAAAGGGACGAACTTGCATAGCAAATTATTTAAATATTTTTTTTCAAATTTGCATTAATCTTTATTACCCCTGAAATTAGGCATTTGCCTGCACTCCCATGTGCCAGAGTTCACCGAACTCAAAAACTCACTGCCAAAAAGTCCAGATTTAAATTCCATGAATTATTCAGTGTGGGGGCATTGCAGCAGATAGCCTGATCAGAAAATTTCAGTAGCTGAGCAGCTAAAACGTGTGCTAATCGAATGCTGGGCTCAGCTGATCCTGAACACATTAACTCCAGCGATCGATCAGCTGCCTAAAAGGACTGATGACGGTTATGAATGCCAAATCTGGGCAACTGCTTATGTCGAATTTCGTTTAAACTCAATGTACATGTTAATGATTGTTGATATTTCACTATATGCTGAATGAAAATCAACTTAAATTCATGTGTTACTGCCAATTTAGCATGATTTTAGGGGGTGTAAATCAGGCAAAGAATATTTAAATGCTGAGACATCCAAGTTGTGCACTTCTTCTGTACACAATTTTGAAATATAAATTATGTGCCTTTCCATCAATAAACCTCGCTAAGTTATAAAAGCTCAAATGTCCATGTTAAATCCATGTGTTATAGTCAAATTTGGCAGAATTTCGGGAGTGACGAATATTTATGCAAATTAGGCAAAGAATATTTGAATGCTTCACTGTGCAAATTTGTCATTTATTCTTTACAGCAATCTGAAACTTCTGACGTATCACATGTCTTTCTACTATTAACCGTCGCTGAGTTATCAATGCTCAAACAGGTCCGGTTTTTTTTGGCCCACCCTGTATATGCCAGCTTTAATCAGTGATCACTTTTGATTACCAATCGGTGCTAATTAGTTTACCCATCTGCAGTAATGGGAGGCCTTCTGTTTATGCCTCCACCAACTACAATGTTGTGGTCAGAGGCATTATGTTTTCCGACTGTTTGTGCGTTTGTACATGCGTGCATGGACTTTGAGCGCAAATATCTCTGGAACAGATGGAGATATCGACAAGCAGTAAATGGCGTTAACAACTACGATCTGTCCCCCATTGAACAAAAAAAATTTGTGAACGTTGGTCCAGTAACAACGATGGTTAGTTGGCTAATGTTTACCCATCTTAAGTCGACACTGCACGCTTCTAGACACTTTCACTTTCTCTGTTTAAATATTATTCTCTCGCTGCAAACGTTTGCAGCAATCATCTATGGAAGCGATGCTCATTAGCTATGCAAATAATGAATATTCATGAGATGTGATGAATCGTGCCACATTTTCATCATGTGTGATCAATCACCGGTGGCAGGGTCCAGTTATTGCTTGGCTATAAATAGATTCTTTGTGGTTTCTATTTTTTCACATTATATGCTATCTCTGCGATAGCTAGCTTCTTGTCACACATAGGCGGAGGCATAACAGTCGACGGAGTCATAACAAACGTCTAGTTTTTTTTTTCACTTTTTCTCTCAAACTGCACAGCAGACCAAGACCAAAATTGGGGGATGGACGACTTTTACCTGAAAGGAATCGAGACTGAATTTCAGCAAGATCCGTGAATCGGTTTTGGAGGGAGGGGTATCCAGCTGCGTATTTTCATTCGCTGGGTGGTGTTACCAGTTGGTCGATGGGTACATTGCAACATCAACAAAGTGCGTGATGTGTAGACTAATGCAGTTGCATTCATGCTGCATGGTATTGCTGTGGGCGGGAATTTCGCCCCCCCCAAATTTTCCTCCAATCGGACTTGTGGCTCCAGGCAGCCTTGCATTGTGCTCTGTCTCAAATTTCTAGTTGCATACTGTATGCTAGTTTAAAACTTGGTTATTTGGAGCATACGTTGACGCTGATGTTGTTTCAGAACCGTGCATCTGATCGCATTGTCATTGATGACCGCAAGGCGAAGTCCTTCGAGGAGCGTGAAGAACTCTATGTTGAAGCACGCAACCGAATATTTCAACAGCACAGTGTCAGTTATTGGTCTCTTTACTGTCTTTTGTCCTCCAATAGACAACATTCTGAAATTAATGACTGTCTGGAGGATAACAGGGAAGATTATTAGAACTACCATTATTGTTAATTACATATGCACGCATATAATGGAGTTCTTACAATTTTAGGTTTAGCTCGTTTTTTGTGTTTTGTGTTTCTGTAAAGGTTAAACTTTCTGTTTCTTTACTATGTGTTTGTGTGCATTCTGCCAGGGAAGGCCCCAAATTGACCTATACTGTGTCAGGTGGGACATTAAACCCTACTCACTTACTCACTCACTTTTCTGTCGTATCCGGTGAGTCAGTAAATAAATTTTTATGCCTCATGATGTTGGCAAGAAAACATCGAATCTGAGGCAATGTGGTTGGGCTGTGGCACTAAAGGCATGTACAGAGCGATGTAACTGAACTGAACTGACACGGATTAGTTTTTGACAGACTGACCAATGGGCAAGCAAGGCGAGCTCTTTGGTCATTGGTTGATGTGTATGTAAGCGTAGTCATGTAGGCCACCAGACGCCATTACACAGCATCTACTGTAATGCATTACTGCTTGCCCATTGGTCAGTTCGTCGAAAACTAAACCATGTCAGTTCAGTTCAGTTACTTCGCTCCGTACGTGTTTTAATACATACATATGTAAACACTTGGTGCACTGACAGTTTGCAAAAGTAAAGTTACGTAGCCTTTCATGAGTTGTGACAATCGTGCAAGTTTTAGAACAGTTACCGGTAACAGTTTAGTCATGCAATATAGTAGGTCTATATTATTTCAGAACCAAATATTTCGCCAGCACTGCATCAGTTTCAGTGGAGCGTGTTATGATCACATAAGAAAGTTTAAAAGTATTTAGTAACATTTTTAGTCTGAAGTTAAAGACTTTTCATCTGCTATTTGTGGTGGTTTACAGTTACTGTCGGTGTGTGAAGCAAGCAGCATCTCGCATTCACATTCTAGGTCAGTGCATTTGCAGCAGACTGATGTTTGTACTAAAAACGTTGTGCATTTGTATTATTATTGTCCGGTGATAGTCTTCATTTATTTTCACTCGCTTGTCTGATTTGTTGCTCTTGTACTTTCATTTTGCCCTGAATCAGTTTTATTGGCAACATTTTTGCAGATTTTTTATTTTCTTGGGTGGTCGCAGCTTACTTTTGTGCATGTCCAGTAAAGATTGAAAGGCGTCATCTTCAAACAATAATGATAAATAGATTGTACAATATGATGCGGTACGATCATGTTTAATTTTAGTTACCGGGTATGTTGAAAACTGGCAGGCAGCCAGCTTAGTTTATTTGCGACACATTTCACTGATTCCCGTTGGAGCAGTATGTGACAAATAGGCCTGTCGGTTAATCGGAGTTGCTACCTTACCATGTATAGCGGTGCTTGCAGATATATTTTTACTTGAATCTGTATTTCTATTCATATGTCTGTATAATTGTGTAATAAGTTACAAAATGGGTTTCGGTGAAATTTTTCGGCATTAGCAATACCTTATTTGCCATCTGGCAGCGTAATAGTGTTTACAGTTAAATAGATCAGACATCTTGGTGAATATTGGTTGTGCTAGTGCTTTTGTTGGTGTTTTAGTTTTTTGTTTTCTTGTTGGTGTTTTGTGGAATAACATGCAGTATTTTATTAATAGATGTGGCGAATGCACGTTAAGCAGTGGCAAACCAGCGTTCACAAATGACCAAGCAAAAGAACAGTAAAAAAAGAAAAAATAACAATACTTGGGAAACCATATAAAATCAAGAAGGCATCTGACCAAAGACGATTGCTTATGGAGATTAGTGTTACATACAGGTAGGACACAATCGTTGTGTGTGATCCGCCACTTGCGTCGACCTCGTCATCAGCATGTACTTTGGCACCTGGTCGTTTGCCACTGTAGACGTACGTGCGATTGACACAGTCAGCTTGTTGTACCCTTTTAATTGTTTTCCATGTTACGCTGCATTAGAAATTGTTTGTGTTATTATTATTAACAGCAAAGCATTATTATTGTTATTATTTATTTTTTTACCCTCGGTACTCCGTTCACGAGGGAGCCTAAAAATTAACTATGAAATACAAAGGTGGGTATGATCGCCAGTCCGTGCAGTCAGCGGCCGGCAAACTGTCGTGCAACAAAACAGCATTGAAGCGCTGCACCAAAACAGAAATCCTCTGAAACAAATAACTGGTCTCTCTAGCCTCGCCGGTATTAGTTGAGATTCTTATTCCAAGGTCAGCTAGGAGCTGGCAAGCTGATGCGTTGAAAACTCCCAAGGTCTCAGTGGCAATGGGCTATTATTATTATTATTATTGCAGGCCCAGCACGCTGCAGACTGACAGTCTACTAAGCAGTAAAGAGGACGTACAGAGCTTGGACATGAGGCAATGGAGCAGTACGGACTCCAGTGGCTACTCGACCGATGGATCGTCTCGGCTGAGGGTGAACGTCACCAAGGCGAGCAGCTTCCATGGAGTGACGGTACTCAGTCGTGCCGACAGCTCGGCCACTAGCACAGGTGGCGGCTACTACATGTCCAAGACAGGTCACTTGTTTGCTTGCTTTCGGTGCTGTATTTGCTACGGTCAAGTTTTCATTTGTGCACATATTAGCTGATGACCTCAAGCTCAGAAAGTGATTTCTATTATCCAAGAACTTGCGATTTTTTTGACATTATGATGTCACAATAGCAATGATGTCATTTCATCACCAGTAGACTAGTAGTAGTAGTAGTAGTCTTTGTGTTAGAAATATTTGTTAATTTGCTGGGTGGAGATATGCACTCTCACGAGCAGTTTCTAGTTATCGGGGGCCGTATGCATAACAACGTCGTAACTTTACTTTTAGCGTTCGATAAATTTCATTTATTCACATCGCGCATTCTTACTTAGCCCATGGAGCTGTAACTAGGCTCGAGCACGCCCGAGACTGCAGCAGACGACAAGTCAGGCCATATCTATTTTTAGCTGCAGGCCAGTTGAGGCAAAGTGCGTTTAGCCAGGAAATTCCAGAGTCAAACTACCCGACGTCAACTACGTCGGTAGTAGTTAGTCGCTTGCTACGACAGCATTTTGCATGCCGTCGAATGCAACTTTCTAGTTTGGAAGTAGTTAGTCGTGACGTAGGCCTTATGTCCAAACTAATCTACGACGTTGTTATACATACCGCCCCTGCTGTACTTGGTCTTGTCCTCAGATTCCATCGGCAGTGGTGCAGCATCCAACCTGAGCAGTCCCGGCGTCCAGCAGCAGCAGCAGCAGCAGAGAGTTGGTCTTGTGGAATCGGAACTCTCCGCAGTCTCTATCGGTCAGTCCGGTCAGTTTCTTATTGTCCATTAACTCTGTCACTTTATTGTCATGATCATTATCATCGTCGTTAGGTCTGAAAATTTCTGTATTTTTGGTTGAAGATGGGCGAAAAAGTAGGGACATGGCGGAGATAACTAGAGCTGTGGAAATTGATGATTAATCATGTGATTAGTCATTAAAACTTTTTAAAAATTGATAAAATAATCTTCATTCAATTTTCAATTAAGAAGGAATTATAAAAAAATACAGTGACACATACTGTGTCAGTGACCTTGTGGTATTACAGAACAGTTCATAAAAACAAAGTGACCCTTGAATAGTATCCATGATAAGTAACGTAAAAGTACCGCAGCATAGCAGGCTAGATGCATCTGTTCTGTTTCAGTAAAACTTCGAAAACAACAAAAACTGCACCAATATTTTTGAATGGTCCAATAATAATTTCTGGAATGTAGGATTTTTTACACCTTATCATCATCATCGTCATAGACTTTGGCTTTGGTAATTTTTTGCAGAATTGACAATTTTTCGAGAGTTGCGAGGTTGAAAGTACAGATGTCCGGGAATGACTTTTTTGCAGCCAATTCCCATTCCCACTGGGCTTTTCTCATTTCTTTCCATTCCCATTCCCAAACAATCGTTTAATCGTTGGGGCATAAATAATTATTGGCCTATCAAAGACTCGAGCCTGTTTGTCATTTAATCCAAAACCGATCATGACAGTCAGCATCATGCTATGCACTACTAACATCACAAAGTCACAAACTACAGAAAATGTGCTTAATGGTACTTGAATTTGACTATAAAGCAATATCTACATAGACTATGGGCCTAATACTGCATCTGTTGATGGGAATTTATTTCCATGGGAATAAGAGCCATTCCCATTCCCATGCAGGTTGTTTCCCATTCCTTCCGATTCCCATTCACAATTTTGTCATTAATTCCCACTCCCATGGGATTCCCATTCCCATTGGGAATCCCATTCCCATGGTCATCTCTAGTTGAAAGTGCTTACAGCATAATTACTAGTCATGGAATTGATTTTGCGATTTTTAAGCACGTTGGATTTTCTGCTTTAGTTCTTTCAGTTGGGACTTTTCCGTTGTTTCCGCATGCAAGACTTAGCCAGTACTTCGCATATGTCATTGCTGCAGCAACTGCCAAAATTTTACATTTCGGAAAGTAACTTTTACCTGGAATAGCTGAAGAAATACGGTTATTAAATATTAATGTGAAATTATATTCGGGGCAATCACTCGTCTGGAAAACCTGGAAAAGTCAGGGAATTTCAAAGTGGTCAGGGAAAAGTCAAGGAAAATGATAAGTCAAGGAAAAGTTGAAGAAAACTGGGGAAAAAGATAATGAAAGTATAAACATTAGGCATATTTGCACTATACAGTCTTATTTGTTTTGCATTTTGTTTTTTTTTGAATTATTGCTTGCTGCATTTGTATGTGTGTGGCTTGGTAGTCTAATGGTAACGTGCTGGACTTGTAATCCTGAGGTCACTCAGGGGCGCAGGTTTGACGCCGCACCAGGACACTGCCGGGTAGCGACCTTAGGCAAGTTGTTCACACACATGTGCCTCTGTCACCAAGCAGTATAATTTGGTACCGGTCAAAGGGCGGTGATGCCCCGAGGCTGGGAAGGTAACCGTAGGTCTGGCATCGCACTGCCATGCGTCACGGACTCAAGTGGTTTATCCACCTACGGGCTCAACGGCCGCGAGTGGGAGATGAGCACCCCGCCTACGCCCCAGCTGGGGCATGGCTCCCTTTACCTTTTTACCATTTGCATGTCATTCTGAGCTGTTGCAGAATACTGCAGCAGACACTAATTTTGTATGCACAGGGACTGCATCTAATTTGTGTGAAGCAGTGATCGTCGACCATACCATTAAACAGTATATTGATGAATTGTTGCCTGCCCTACTAAAGAAGTCTGAGATTAGTCTGTAAAGTAGTTTCCCTGCATGTTTTTAGTAGAGTTTTACATTTATTGCCATTGTTGTATAAACTTGCCATCATATTGTATATTGTGTTTCAGAAGATTACGGCTCGCAGGCGTCAGGGTCGCCATTCCTTCCATTCACGGGAGAACACGGCGAACCGTTAGCAATATGGGTGGCATCAGCTATTGAGAAGATTCCACCAGGCAGTCTGATAATCAACCCACAGACTGGCAAGCCGTACATGAACCCGGATGGATCAGTTTATCGCTGGTATCCACCAACGGATAAACTCAGTTCATCATCAGGGACGTCGCGTTCATCTCCGGTCGAACCCAGCAAGGTCAGAATCCTATAGCACAGTCAGTGGCAGTTATAGCCCCAAGTATTTGGGGGTGCTGTTTTCACCCCAAACCCAGCTGAACAGGAGATTGTTAGGCATTCAATGATGCTTTATCTTATTTGGCCGCAATTTTTCCTTATTAACTAGGTATAATTATGCAGTCTAGTACTTTGGTAAAATATGATGATTTGAGAACTTATGCAGTATTGCTGCAGGCTTTTTTCTTGAAGGCCAAAATCAATTACAAAAATTCTTTATAATTTGGCCACATTGTGTGCAGAGATGGATAGGGCATTTTTGTGCTTTGGATCAATGGGAGTTGTAGTTTTGTATTAGATTTTACTTACTTAGTAAGAAAGTAAGCTAGCGACTAATTTATATAGTACATTAGCCTAATTAACTTTTAAGGTACTTGGTGTGCTAGTAAAACAAGAATTTAAGAAAAGGACGAGCTGGCGTCTAAAAGTAAACAGAGAGAGCATATACATGTACACTGTGTCTCAAAAAAACATCCCCGACATTTTTGACTGTAACTTAAAAACCAATTATCAGATGTTAATAATTTTGGTACAAATATTTCCTGACACAACTTGCCATCAAATGACCGTTCAGTTTTCCACCTCACCCAATGTATGCTTCTGCACTACCTAGGGAAAGCAGATCAAGTGAAATATGCATTAAAAGCAACAGGAAACCTGAAAAAAACATTCCCAACATTATTGATCGTACCTTGAATAAAGATTAGCAGATTTTAGTAATATTTGGCAGAAATATTTCTGACACAACTGACTATTAAATAAGTGTTTTAGTTTTCACCTTACCCAACGTCTGCTTCTGCACTACCTGGGTTAAGCAGACCAGGCATAATACGTGTTAAAATGAATGGAAAAACGTCAATAAATTTCCATCTGTCCTAATTTGTGGGCCCCAACAGCAGGTCTATTACAAGGTTTGACTGTCTTGCAGCAGTGTGTCTACCAGATGAAGTTTAGGAATGTTTGTAAAGTCAGAAGTGACTGGTAGAGCCTGTATTGGTCTGGAACGGAACATTATTGATACTGCTGTCAGGTGAATGGAGAAAGCGTCTCCTGTGTTCCCATAGTGGGCCAACACTTCAAACAATTTTAGTGTAGGCAGTTGAAAAATGGACAACTGAATGAAATGTCAGCCTCAGTGTCTGAAATGTGAACAAAATGTGTTTTTACGTTGTTACGTTAATTGACCAATCATATCGCATTGGAAGTGATATTTTGCAGGTTGTGCTTTCCTCAGATAGTGCAGAAACAAACGTTGGATGAGGTGGGAAACTGAATGGTCATTTGATGGCAAGTTGTCAGGAATATATGTACCAAAATCATCAAAATCTGATAATTGGTTTTCAGGTTACAGTCAAAAATGTCGGGGATGTTTTTGAGACACAGTGTATGTGCTGCTTATGACCAGGTTGGTGATTAAGGCTGGTGTTAAGGTGGAGCATGTTCATCTGTGTTGGGTGGCAGGTGACACTGTGTGATCCCATACGGTGGGTGACGCTCCGTAGCTGTGAGATAGGTTTCCTGTGAAGAGCTGTAGTATTTAACCTTTAACCTCATAAAAGAGTCAGGAAGACCATTTCAAGTGGAAGGTTTTGTTTTTGGGGTCGACTGTGCCATGGATGGATTAGGGAGGTGCCATGAGGTTAACTTGGGGAAATTACTTAGGTTAACTCCCAGCATATTGTTTCATGCCAAAATTTGGCATGCAACAATTATGCGAGTTCAACTTGAGAGTTAAAGTTATCATCTGGTTAGCAAACCACCATTACAGTTGCAGTGATTTGCTGTGCAGGAATCGGCTGCAGCAGCAGGTGGTGGGTATGCACATCAGCCGCTAGGTATGCCACCCCGGCCACTATCACAGCCAGGTCCGCCATTGAGACCCACGGCACTCGTTGCACCAGGCCACTTCACCCTGTTACCTCCATCTGCCCAGTACGTCTGTCAGCCTCCCGTGCCGATGACACCATCGCCGTATCGACTGCTTGGACAGGAACTGCCAATGATATCCGGACTTACATATCAGCTGATGGCTCCGCACCCGCAAGCCCCACTGCATCCTGGGAGTGGCGGGGCTACGACCGTTCAACTCATACCTGCCACGCCCGTCGGCGAGGTTTATCCATCATCGCAGCAGTATCTTCAGCCACCTGAGTCTGCTTCCGCTGCCGAAGCCGATCCTGTTCTTCACCTAGGTGTCGACCCGAAGTCTGCTGCACCGATGTATGGCCCCCCAGTTGATCCCACCAGTTACCAGGTGGTTATAAGCATTCGTATTGTTTGAAGTAATCAACTACAACTTAAAAGTTACAACAGTTACTGAAGTTTTTACATAAGGTGCAGTAAATATTCATGTACTGCTCGAATGCAAGATTGATATTTTATTCTTGGATCATACCTACTAGTGCAAGATGAACTAAATAAAGTTCAGCCAGTATCCCGTATTCGATTTGCAAAAACCACTAAGAGGCTAATGTGACCTTTGCTTACATTCAGGGCTGTGCATTGGGCCAAATTGACATGGCCTCAGAAAAAACAAAAAGTCAGTGCTGGGAAGATGTACCCTGAAGGTAAGGTAAGGTAAGGTAAGGCAGTAAATATTTAGGTTTTTGTCCTTACTGACTGTCGGTGACTGTATGCCGGTACTGGTCAATGACTGTATTTAGTAAGTTGCTTTTTTTATTTTTCATACTGGAAATTTCTGACTATTGGCAAGGTGTTTAGATAGTATGGTTAATTATCGGTGTGTTAACACTGCAGGTTATACAGCCAACAGCCGGAGATGGCTCGCTGTCGTATGCTGTGCCGTCTGGTGCCGAGATGTCATTACCACAGCCTGGTGTTCAGCAGCAGATTCCACATCCCTCATCAAGCTTGTCTCAGTCCAGCATCAGCTCGAGGCTCTATGAAGAGTCGGCTGAGTACTATCCTCCGCAGTCAACTTTGCTTGTGACGTCACTTCATCCGACTGGCTCGCGTCCACTGAGGCAGCCTGTCTCTGTCATCATATCTGGTAACACCCGCAGCATATTTGCTTAACTTTGCTGCTAAAATTGCTGATAGTTAACAGCGCTCTGTCACAGCTCTGTGACTGATGCGAATGATGCTTATTTCCATTTCCAAGGTTTTGGGCTGGCAGTGAATGCAAACACAGCTCTGTTTTACATGGTTCCTACGGTCAGGGGGAGTCAGGGAAAATCAAAGTACCAGGATGCCAAAGTTAAAAAAAATGCAGAAAAAATTTTGAACTGTTGTACGCAGACTGCGTACATTGGTTCAAAATTTTTTTCTGCTCGCTTCGCTCGCAAATTATTTGAGATTTAAAATTTGTTTCACTGCTCTTGTTTCTAGTGTGATTGTGAGCAATTGAAAACCAACATTGGTATTTTGTGTGAACAAATTGGTAGGGGGAAAACAATTCATTCTGTCCTGGAAAGTCAGGGAAAATGAATTCTGCAGAGTAGTAGGAACCATGGTTTTATGGGCGCAGGGCCAGTCTTCTTGTGCATACTGCTGTTATTTTTCCGGCAGTTAGGGTGATAGCAAGTTGTATTGCTTGAGCTTGGTGACAGAGGCACATGTGTATGAACAGCTTGCCCAAGGTCATTACCTAGCACTGCACCAGGTGAGAGGCAATCCTGCAACCTCGCTGTCACCAGTCCGGCATGCTACAATTACACCACTAAGCCACACTTTGCTGAACTAAAACGTGAAAAACGTAAAGTCCTTCCCAAGCCTTATGCCCATAGGGTGGCGCTGATCTTCGTTTCCTAAGGCCCTCAGCCAGACACCAGTTTTTACACTGCAAGACAATGGATACGGGGCCAGTGTATCGCACGGTGTGCCTGTTTGCATCCCAGCGGTAAAGCCGGTACCAAATTATACTGCTTGGTGACAGAGGCACATGTGTGTGAACAACTTGCCTAAAGTCGTTACCCGGCAGTGTCCTGGTGCGGAGGCGAACCTGCGCCTCTGAGTTTCCTCAGGATTACAAGTCCGACACGTTACCGTTAGACTGCCGAGCCACTAACTACCCTACTGTTAATGCACTGTGGCGTTAACGCCATGCATTGGTGCCATTGGTTAGGTGTCGGTAAGTACATTTGGCCCATAAGATCTGCTGCAGCAGTCTCCAAAATTCTCTCGGGGATCCGATTTAACATGGAAGTAGGCAGGTCAAGAACGGCTAATGCAGTTAATTGCAATAGCAGTGGCGGATGAAGTTGTTGCAGTAGCACTTGCAGCAGTGCATTTAGCCGTCGTGTCTGCATGCAAATGTGGAAAATGTCTGCATATTTCAGCACTATGCAAATTAACACGTTGATTTGTTGATTTATTTTTCTGCTGAGATATTGACTTATTGATTGTATTTGCCGTTTGTAATCAGGTGATACCCGACTTGCCAGTTCGCCGCCACAGCCACAGCTGCAGCCGACCTATTATCAAGGCTTACCGAGGCAGAGGTAGTTTGCAGCATAAAAAGTTATTACTTTTTTCTAACTGCAAGTTGCTGTCTAAATTCCGTCTAAATTCTTCATTTCTTTTTACAGCAACTCCAGTGACACTTCTGGGAAGTTCTGGTATTGCACAATGCGGCACATATCAACAATTACTGCAGCATCAGATGTTTTAAGGGATCATTTTCATTTTTGATTTTGAGGTTTAATTTAATATTATTTAATCTGATACTGCCTTTACAAGTTACTGTATTTTCTGTTCATATGACTAGTTTTTTATTTGATTTAGTTTTTTCTTTGGTTTGGTGAGCTGACTGTTTATTGGATCTTCAGTGCATACATTGTTTTCTGTTGTGGCTTCTCCAAATAATTCCGAGTGAATGCTGGCAAAACATTCATTTGTGTCAGGTCAGGTTTTTACCATCCAGCTGTTTTCAGCTATAAATGCTGCTAATTTTCTCCACTGTTTTCCGTCTACAGCAATGTCACTCTTCTCGATGTTTTCCTGAACTGGGACACAACTGCTCAGGTCTTCTAATAGGGTGGCCACTCGGAGAATTTTTTGAACCTGGAAAACTCTGAGAATTCTGTGCAGTATGCTGGAAAAATTGTAATAAACACAAATAATGTCGCCAGATGCAGTTTCTCGGGGTGCAAAAATGCTTTAAAGTACTAAATATTAAATATATGGCTCTGGAAACTTCTGCAAAACTCAGGGAATTTTTTTTTCTACTCTGTGGCCACCCTGTCTAAAATTTTCTTCAGCACTGTTGTTCCATATCTTTGACGTTCTTTCTCTTGATCTTTTGCCACTTGGCTGCCACTAATAGTCTGATTCGGTTTTTTCATGCCATTTTTCTTAAATTGGTTGCTCAGAAGTGTTTGTTGCATTTTTTATCTGATCTGCTTTATTTGTGATGCTGTCTCTACACCGTGTCTCAAAAAACCAAGCCACTTTTTTATTTTTTGAACTCGTTGTTGTAAATGGCCAAAGTACAACTTTTGAATTTCACAAGGTAGTGTGGTAACAGTATCGGTGTGACTTTTGCAATACTTAAGTCATTTACATCAAGTTTCTTTGCGATGTTGCATGCCACAAATTATTAAAATTGGCCCATGTGTTATGGAGCTGTACTGAAAATGAAAGTGGCTTGGTTTTTTTGAGACGCGGTGTGTAGCTGATTTGTCCATGTGCAAAATGCGTTCAGGTTGCCGTCGAGTGGGCCGCCACAGTCGCAGCAGTACAGCACGTCTCTGCCTACAAGCAGTGCTGGCCCGGCCGTCTCCCAAACACACACATATCATACTGGCTCTCCGGCCGGCGGGCAACCTTCTAAACTGTCGCAGCCACCTCCCTGGTCATCTCGCATGCCTCCGAGATGTTATTCTGGTAATCTGAGTCTTTCAGATTTTTATACTATAAAAAGCGTAACTTGCCCCATAGTCAGCATTGCTCTGTCACAGCTCTGCAACCTTTGGGTTGGTGCTCATCTTCGTTTATGAGGCTCTGAGCCGGCAGTAAGTGCAAACACAACTCAGCTATATAGGCGGTAGGCCAGACCTTTCCCATATACTGCCATTACATTCCCAGCTATGAGGCCAGTATCAAATTGGTGACAGAGGTACATGTGCGTGAACAACTTGCCCAAGGTCGTTACCTGGCATGCACCAGACAGGACTCGAACCTGCAACGTCCGGGTTGGTCCAGGCGTTTATTTCATGTCACCTGGACTACTGGATTTCGATGTTCTATGGCATCACCGACAGTCTGATGAGCCGGCTGCAGTCTGTTCAGAATGCGGCTGCACGTTTGGTGTCGGGGGCTCGACGCTATGACCACATAACGCCGGTGCTACAGGCGCTGCATTGGCTTCCGGTTCGGTGTCGAGTGGACTTCAAGATGGCCACTTTGGTCTACTTGTCACTGTCCGACATGGCTCTATCTTATTGGGCAGCTGACTGTCAGCTGGTCTCCGACAAAGGTCGTCGTCAGCTGTTTCTGCCAACTCAAGGGCATGTGTCGTCAGAAGGACCTGCATCAGCTATGGAGACAGATGCTTTGCTGCTGCATGTCTTAGGCTGTGGAGCAGTCTGCCAGCTCATTAACTTTGAACAGTTTAAATGGCAGTTAAAGACATTTTTCTTCAGGTGTTGAGAGCATGGCACATTGTGGCTATTGTTAAATTGTGCCTTCTAAATACTTACATACTTACTAAATCTAAATCTTACTTACTTACTTACTTTTACTTACAATTTCGGGATGCTACCATTCCACCACCAAGCTGCAAGATTTTCATGCAGCTGTTCTAATAGTCCGCACTACGATTTTGCTCGCTTGTATCTTTGTCCGTCTGTTTTTCCGTCAAAATTGATTTTAAATGCATTTTATTTGTAAAATTTCTACTAGGAAACTAACATCACTTCTTCAGATCCATTAACCATATCTAAGGGGTCTGCTGCCTTGTGGGAAGGAAGGAAGTAGAGAGAGAGATGTGGGCAAAGCGAAGGCGAGCATAGGGGCGGATAAGTGAGGGAAATGTAAGGGGCACTTTTGCTGCTATCCCACTGTTTTTTACAGCAGGTTCTAAATCAATTGCTCTGCTTGTGATTCGTTTCGACTTTAATGTTTTATTATCATTAGAAATGTGTTGCAATGCATCCATCGTTTTCTTATTAATTTGACATATGGAACAGATGCAAAACAGATCTTAACAGCTTCCCCCGCAGGAAACTGGAGGAGACCACTGGGATGTACTCATATTACTTGGATGAAAACCATTCAGCAGGATCTGAAATTCAGCGACCTCAATATGGATGACGCAGTTGACTTGGCTCAGAACCGTCCACTCTGGAGATTGATGTCTACGTTTGGCGCTACGCACTCTTGGTGGTGCTTGCCAGAAATGATGATGATGATGATGATAAGATATGACTTGACGTGTGAGATTTTGGGTTGCGTTGTTATGTGTTTATATGTGCATTGGCTGGAAAGGCCATTCTTAAAATGACCTATTTTGTGTCGAGTGGAACGTTAAACTTTTACTCAGTCATTGATTGCTGCTGTGCAGGTTATGGTAGTAACGTGCTACAAGTCTCCAGTCTGCCGGCCGGACTTCCTTGCTCCCAGCTTGACAGTTACCTGTCGGATCTCGTCACGTGCTTCTCTGTAAGACGGTTCGACATTGTCCGTGACAGCTGGCCTGTCACTTCGTCAACAGCTGACACTGTTGATGGCTGCTGTGTGTTGGCCGTATTTGACAGCGACGAAGCCGCGCTTACTGCCCTTACGTGTCAATCTTCATCTAAATACAGGCTGCAGCCATACACAGGCTGAGCTTGTCATGGCCGGCCCTGGCTTGAGGTAGAAATTGGGGGTTTAAACATTCTCTTCCTTCTTTTTTTGCATTTCTTTCTTTAAAACCCTTTTTAGCCATCCAAGCTTGTTAAGCCAGCACTTAAAGTAGAAAATATTTCTTGCTTCTCCTTATCTTCCATATTCTTTTTTTCTCTTTCTACCAAAATCTTTTTATGACCGTCCTGTTTTTTGATTACTTCCTTCAGCTCGTTTCTTTTTTTTTCAACGTGAATATGCTGCGTAAGAAACCCATGTCAGAAACACGAAACCTGTTGACTGATTTTTCTATGCATCCCATGCACTCTGTCAGCCTGTCACATGCTGCAAGAAACAAGCATGTGACTAAAAAGCCTGAATCTATGATTGTCGACCTGAGCTGCGCATACATAGTTGGTGCGATATTTTGCACACAGTTTTACAGACGAGCGATTTTTTAAACATTATTTTATAAGCATGCAGTTGACTGCTCGCTGCAATGATGTTCTAGTGTTTGGCTGTGCTTGTGATGTCTCCGTGATGTTGCATTATAGTGTCTCAAAATTAGCAATCTCCTTACAGATAAGTTAGTGTAAAATCATTAATACCTGATAGATATTTACAAAATTTGAAACCGTTGTGGAGACAATCATTCTGAACTGGCATTTAAAGTTTGAGCTCAAATTGGCCACCTTTGGCTTCGATACAAGCTCTTAGTTTAAGGCGAGTATGCTGCTGCTTGATTCCTTTGTCAATAACAATGCATTGAACGTATTTTAATGTAAACAAACTCTGACGTCGTAATGATGTTACACTGATCACGCACGGTAAAGTGCGTTCGTGTCATAATGGGTGTGATTGTAAGTAATGTTAAGATAGTGCAGTGTACAATATGTTGTTGAATTGGGCGTCTTTGAAGCAAGGAGGCTGGTAATTTTGGGACACAGTGTAGAATGAGATTGAGCCATTTCGTCAGATGCTGTCCCGACATCTGTTAACGATTGCTCGCCCATACATATCTACCATTATGTGCTTCGCTTTGTGCCACCGATGGCACTAGAATCGGCCAATAGCAGTTGCGACAGATCGTTGTTTTTATACGAAAAACAGTCACCACACTCTTGTCTGTTTGTCATGGTTTCAGAATGAGTGAAGGTAGTTCTACGGCTTAGGGTTTCTGTTTAGTTTTTTATTTGTGTCGAAATGTGGGGTGTTTGAGGTGTGTACTTCATATTGGTTCACATTCATCATGTATTTCGCAGTGATCGGAAGTAATAGTTGAATTTCCAGTATGGTCCCTCTCCATAGATTCCCTAGGCATGCCCACTGCCTAGCCTGTCACCACTTTTATTATGCCTCAGCTCCAGATTATTTGGTGATGAGTGCATTATGTTTCCCTGTCATTTGTTTGTGCTTCCCTTTTTCTCTTCGATTGTGCTTTCTGCAATATCATTGGCAGGCATTGGCAGACTTCTGCCAAACTTTTGGCAGTGATGCATGGTAACATTTCTTGGTTGAAAGGTTAGCGGTTAAGGTCACAGTATGACGTAATTATATGCTACACAAATCATGAATTTGGCGACGTGATTTGTGTCACGGACTTTCATGATTAGTGTCTGCGACAAGTTCGCTACTTTGTCGGGAACTTTGTCGCAAAGTCGACATAATGGAATTTGGGCTTTACCACGCACTCTGTCCCCATGTTATTAGTGTGGCCATCTCATAGTCCGCTTTATGGGTCTTGCCCATTTGTCTGTTTTTCTGTCTGTCCCATGAAGGCTCTTAAAGTCGCAAACAAGACGGCATAGAAAAAGCAAAATAGCATGCACGTTCCATGATGTCTTTGTGCCAATTTTCACTTCGCATAGTCAAAAGTCGCAGTTAGAGTCAAGGTTGGGGTTGCACAGTGCAATGGGCAAGTACATATGATGGGCATTGAAAAAGTTTGTAGACCAACATAGTTATGCAAAAGAGGTATGCATCATATTTTGCTACTTTTAGACATAGTTTTCCACAGTTGAAATGCACTGTGTAGTGGTTTTTTAGCCAGCAATTAGATGTGCAGAATGCATCTTTGTTATCAGCAAATTTTTGTTCTTCCATCAATTCCAGTTATAGCCCAATAATGCATTGTGCAACATTGTCGTGCTAGATGGTTCTAACTAGTAACACAGTGTTTTTGACATTTACGATATTTGCCTGTATCAGGCTACAAAATTGTTGAATGCCCCTGCAATCTGCATGGCAAATTGCTGGCTAAAAGACCCAGATCAAACTTTTCATAAAATCCGAGTTTTGGAGAAACGCTGGACCAACTGCATTTCAGTTGCAGAAGGCTACATTGGACAGTGACCAAACGTGATCTATATATCTTTTGGCTAACTGTGTCAGTCTACGAACTTTTTGAATTACTTTATAGGTAAGTGGACGGATGGCCTTATATTAGGTCTGCACTGGTTCGACGTTCTCGCTTGTTCGTTAGCGGCGGAGGTGGTTTGGATGCGTTGTAAGAAGCATTAAGTCTGACGTGATACTTTTGCAGAGTCTGTTATATCTCACTGCTGTCGTTGACTGTGTTGTTGTTGCTGTTGTTAACGTCATTGAAAGCCGGTAGTTTGCAGTGTAACGTAGCGTAGCTGTTTTGTGTCTGTGTGTGCGTAGTGTGTGCATTGTCATATTAGTCACGTTTTAGGGAATTTTACCTGTTTACTTATTCATTTGTTTTACTTTACCGGTATTTATTATTATTTATTGTTTATTGTATTATCAGGGTTGCATTAAGGCTAGTGTGGGTCGCATGTCGTAGTGCTATCAAACATGCATATACTTGTAACATGCTGACTGCTTGTATATGATGTTTCATAAAAAGGCACTTTTTTCTTTCATAATTCACTCAAATGATGACCAGTTTATGTGAAATTTTTACCAGTTGTAGCTGAAGACACAAATTTCTTTAGCTGCGGATTGCAAAAATTTTGTATAAATTTGTTGCCATCTGACTGAGTTATGAAAAAAAACAAAAGGGTGCTTTTTTATGAAACACCGTGTCATCAGGTTGTCATTGCTAGGCCACCTACTGGCTACAGTGATAGTATGAATGACAAAAAGAACCAGGGATGTGGTCTCGGTCGAGACGTCTTGGTCTCGAGACGTACTAACGTCTTGTCTTGGTCTCGTTTCGGTCTCGGAGCAGTATGTCTTGGTCTCGGCCCAGTAAGTCTCGTCTCGGATCTCGGGCCACTGCATCTCGTCGAGACGTTTTGTTCAGGCGTGTGCCATGCATACTGTAGCTGCAGTCAGAGCGATACTAACCAACATGACATTCGTGGCTTAGACATATTCGTTTACAGTGTTTTTACTGTTTCATTTACTTATTTATCATAAAGCAGAATTATGTCATGTCAGTCTTTTTCGTCACAAAATTACCTAGTTGCAATGAAGACAAGTGTATGATGTCAGAATGAGTACTATCAGCCAAATGTAGACAACGTATAAGGATATAATCAGCTGTAGTTTGCTAATTTCAGTTGCTTGCAAATTGCGATAAACATAATGGCTCATGTCTACAGCACTGCAGTTGCAATTCTTTATGGTGCAAGCCGTTAATTATTCAGTGATAATTGTCAAAATAAAGTGCAAAAACCC